>Ga0308167_1000496_pt1 | contig 67324 bp, 62 predicted proteins | sample PhyCR1_2_FD_202138 | JGI IMG/M metagenome (GOLD analysis project Ga0308167, IMG submission 202138) | Phyllosphere microbial communities from UC Gill Tract Community Farm, Albany, California, United States - DLSLRC.R1 | ecosystem: Host-associated > Plants > Phyllosphere > Unclassified | place... | reverse complement strand
GCGGTCGCCGGAGTGGTCGAGGTGGTGGTGGTGTCAGCCATTGGTGTCTCCCTTCGAGGACCCGCCGGGACTCGTTCCCAGCGGTTGCTGTTCACGGATGAGACGGGCTGACACCGAGATTCGTCACGTCCCCCGTTCCGTGTCGGGCATTTCCCCAGGAAACGGACTTCGAGGGCCGTTCCTGTACCCCGATCTGCCACCGGAGTGCTCGTTGTGGTGCGCAACCGGACAGTGTCGGTGCGCTCCGGTCGGAAGACGCACGTCGACGACGGACGGGAGGCGCGACACCGGTCCGGTGCCGCGCCTCCCGTCCGTCCGTCCGCGCTCGCTCAGGGCGCCCCGCTCTGCCGGGCGACGAGCGCCGCCACCTCGGCGACGTGTGGTTCCCGCAGCACCGAGCTGTGCTCGGCGTGCACGCGCACCGCGTCCACCGGTCCCCGGAGGTACCGCGCCCACCGGGCCGGACCGGAGTCGTTGCCGTCGGCGACGACGAGCGTGACGGGGCCCGCGTACGGGCGCGGCTCCCACCGGCGGGACACGAGGAGCGCCTGGTCGAAGAAGGCCCGGAAGTGGCGCTGGCCCTGCCAGCGGACCACCCCGGCGCCGACGCCCCGAGCCCGGCGGCCGATGCGCGCGAACGGGGTGGCGGAGCGACTGCGGAGCGCACTCGTGCGCACGGCGAGCCGCCGGAGCACGCCGGGCACCGGACGCGCTGCCGGCCGGCCGAGGTCGAGCTGCCCGAACTCGACGGTGTCGGCCCGCTCGGAGGCCTGCTCGGGCAGGTGGGTGTCGAGCAGGACGACCCGGGCGACCTCGTGACCGGCACCGGCGAGCACCGAGGCCATCTCCAGGGCGACGAGGCCACCGAACGAGTGCCCGACGAGGGTGTACGGGCCGGAGGGCTGTACGACCCGCAGGAGCTCGATGTAGCGGCGGGCCATGGCCGGGATGCTCCAGTCCGGCACCGAGCGCCGCTCCAGACCGTGCTGCTGGAAGGCGAACACCGGACGGTCACCCAGGTGACGGGCGAGCGGGACGAACGTCAGTGCCAGGGCTCCGGCACCCGCGACGCAGAACAGGGGGTCGGCGTCGCCCGGTGCACGCGCCGTCAGCGTCACGACGTCCGGGTGACCGGGGACCGCGGCGGCGCCGAGGCGGATCCGCGCGGTGAAGCTGCGCAGCGTCGGGTGCCGGAGGAGTTCCGACGAGGGGACGTCCACGCCGAGCCGGTCGGAGACGGCGGCGAGCATCTCCTCCGCCGAGAGCGAGTCGCCACCGAGTGCGGAGAAGTCGTTGTCGAGCCCGACCGCCGGCAGCTCGAGCGGCCCGACGGCGGGCAGCCCGAGCACCTCGGCCCAGATCTGCCCGACCGCGAGCTGCCACTGGTCGTAGGTGTCCTCGCCGAACGCCGCGCCGTCTCCATCCACCGTGGTGCTGAGCGCGGGTGCCTCGGGCAGGCGGGTCCGGTCGACCTTGCCGCGCTCGTTCCGGGGCAGCGTCGTCACCGGGACGATCGTGGTCGGCACCATGTGGTCGGGCAGCAGGTCGCGGAGGGCCCTGCGGATCGCGGCCGGTGACGGCGAGCGGCGACCCGGGCGGCTCACGACGTAGGCGACGAGCCGGGTCGGCGCGGGTGGGGCCTGCACCGCGACGACCGCCGCTTCCTGCACCGCGTCGACGGTGCGGAGCGCCGCCTCGACCTCGCTCGGCTCGACCAGGTGCCCGCGCACCTTCGCCGCGTCGTCGGCGCGGCCGAGCAGGGTGAGCCGGCCCTGGTCGTCGAAGCGTCCGAGGTCACCGACCGTCCACGTCGGAATGCCGTCCGCGGCGGTGCCCGCCCGGTCTGCGGTCGCGTCCGGCGCGCCCCAGTACCCGCTCGTCATGGCGTCGGAGACGCAGACGACCGCACCGCTCTCGCCGACGTCGGCCACGGAGCCGTCGGGTCGGCGGACCTCGATGCGCTTGCCCGTGACGATCCTGCCGGCGGGCACGCTGCGCTCGGGCACCGGGTCCCCCGCGCGGATCTCGTGCACGGCGTACACGGCGGTCTCGCTCGACCCGGTCTGGTTGCAGAACGACGCGCCGGGGCCGAGCAGCGGCCGCAGCGCCGTGACGTCCGTGCCCGTCACCGCCTCGCCGAGGGTGGCGACGACGCGGAGCGCACGCAACCGGTCGTCGGAGGGGTCGAGGGCGCCGGTGATCGACCGCAGCAGGTGCGGGGTGGTGTGCAGTGTCGTCAGGCGTGCGTCGCGGACCCAGGTGACGAGGCGGTCGACGCCGGTACGACGCGGATCGGCGACGTGCACGGAGGCACCGGCGTGCAGGGCCGACAGCACGAGCGTCAGCCCGGCGGCGAACCCGTGCGGGAGCACCGAGGCCACGCGGTCCGTCGGGACGAGCCGGAAGGCCTCCCGTTGGGCGACGCTGTCGACGACGAGCTGCCGGTGGGTCATCGTGACGCCCTTCGGCACCCCGGTCGACCCCGACGTGAAGACGACGACCGCCGGGTCGCGACCACCGCGTTCCCGGGCTCCCGGGACGACGGCGAGGTCGCCCTCGGTCGCGGCGGCGGTCCGAGCGTCTCCGTGCAGGTCCTCGAGCGACAGCACCCGGCCCTGCTCGGGGACGAGGGCCGCGGCGCGGTCGGCGTGCTCCGCGTCCGCGACGACGTCCACGATGCCGGCGAGCGCCACCACGTGCTGCAGCCGGGCCCCGGGGAGGGACGGGTCGAGCGCGACGACGACACGGCCCGCGTGCAGGAGTCCGAGGAGGGCGACGACCGACCCGGCACCGTGCGCGACCATCGCGCCGACGGGGACGGGTGCACGGCCCTGCTCGACGTCGACCCCGCGGCCGGTGTGGTCGTCGGGGGTGAGCTGTGCGTCCAGGAGCAGGCCGAGGGCGCGGGCGGTGCGGTCGAGGGCACCGTGGGTGGTCTCGCCGTGCTCGTCGACCAGGGCGAGGGCATGCGGGTCGCGGTCGGCAACGACGGCCAGACCGTCGAGGACGGACGGCTCCGTCCCCGCGTGCGGCGGCGCCGCCGCTCCGGGGTCCACCGTCGGCTGCCGCGTCGTCGTCCTGTCGGTCGTCGCCGTCGTGTCGGTCGCCGTGGTCACGAGACCCCCTTCACCGTGCGCGCGGACTGTGGTCGCCCGACGGTACCCCGGGGGTGCGCTCCGCAGTGGGGGCTGTGCGGCAACCCGCGCAGACCTGCGAGGTCCCGCAGCCCGCCGGCGCGGAGGACCGCGTCAGTGGATGCGGAGCTCGGCGACCATCGGGCAGGCGAAGGGGTCGCGTGCGGCGAGACCGACCCGGTTCAGGTAGCGGACGACGATGCCGTACGACCGCAGGAGCGTCGTCTCGGTGTACGGCACGTCGAGCGTCTCGCAGTGGTCGCGGACCAGCAGGCGGGCCTGCTTCAGCGCCGGTCGCGGCATCGACGGGAACAGGTGGTGCTCGACCTGGTAGTTCAGGCCACCCATCAGGAACGACACCCACCAGCCACCGCGGATGTTCCGCGAGGTCCGGACCTGTCGGGAGAAGAAGTCGACCTTGGCGCCGTGCGCGATGGTCGGCATGCCCTTGTGGTTCGGGGCGAACGAGGCGCCCATCATCACGCCGAACACGGCGAGCTGCACACCGAGGAACGCGCACGCCATGCCGAACGGCAGGAACCAGAACACGACCGTCAGGTAGATGCCGAACCGGGCGACGAGCATGCTGCCCTCGAGCCACCGGTGCCGTGCGTCGGCCTTCGTCCCGGAGCCCGTCACGATCGATGTCACGGCGTAGCGGTGCAGGTTGAGACCCTCGAGCGTGAGCAGCGGGAAGAACAGCCAGCCCTGGAAGCGCAGGAAGGTCCGCATCAGCGGGCCCTTCGCCGCGGCGGCGTCCTCGGGCAGGAAGCGGATGCCGTCGGGCGCGATGTCGGGGTCCTTCCCGACGGTGTTCGGGTTGCCGTGGTGGCGGGTGTGCTTGTTCATCCACCACGAGTAGCTCAGGCCGACCATGAACGTGCCGAGCCACCGGCCCGCGTGGTCGTTCCACTTCTGCGAAGCGAACACCTGACGGTGCGCGGCCTCGTGCGACAGGAACGCGAACTGGGTGAAGATGACCCCGAGCGCTCCGGCGACGATCAGCTGGAACCACGAGTCACCGAGGAACGCGAACGCCACCCAGGCCAGCGCGAGACCCGCGACGAGGCTGCCGAACAGGGACCAGTAGAAACCGGTGCGCCGACGGAGCAGGCCGTTCTCCTTCACCTGCGCCAGGAGCGCGGAGTAGGTGGACGTACCGTTGCGGCTGCCCGGACCGGGTCGGGTCCGGGTGTAACCGGGGGCGAGCGGGGTGGTCGTCATCGAGGACCGACCTTCTGTGGTGAGCGATCCTTCGACCGATCCGGAGAGTTCACGCATCCGCGCTTCCGGCGACAGTAGGTCACGGAACCGGGAGAACGCCTGGACGGCGCGCGCACGTCCGGGAAACGCAACCCGTGGCGGACGGGAGGCGCTGGGCGACACCGCCACGCGCCTCCCGTCCGGCGGCCGGTGGCGGTCCGCCGGGGGCCCACGCGCGGCGACCATCGTTGCGGGATCGAGACGGCCCGTCACCCCGGTGCGTGCGAGCCTGGTCGCACCTGACCCCGGGAGCGGACGGAGCACGCTGTGGACCGAGCGATCGCGTGGGTCGTGCTGGCACTCGTCACGGCCGTGCCGGCACTGTTCCTCGCCGTCACGCGGGTGAGCTCGTGTGCCGATGCGGCGCCGGGTGCGGGCGCGAGCCGGTGCACGAGCGGACCCGTGCTCGGGGTCGCCGGGTCGTGGGCCGCCGGTGCGGTCGCCGTCGTGGTCGTCGCGATCGCGGTCGTCCAGGTCGTGCGGGCGGTCCGTTCCGGCCGAGCGGCGACGGACTGACGCCCGGCCGTCTCAGGTCCGCGCTTCGGTGCGGACCGGCTTCAACCGGTCCGGTGCGTCGGTGGCGGGGGTCCACTCGCACGTGAACGTCCCGCGGTACCCGAACAGGAAGCCGAACACGCGGTTGTGCACCTCGAGGTCGACGTGGAACGCCTGGTCGTCCTCCGACCACCACTCGTGCAGGGTGGCGCGACCGCTCAGGAGCATCGGGAACCGGAACGAGACCGGCCCCTCGTGGAACCGCTGTGCGTCGGACGTCAGTACGAGCCCGCCCCGCTCGTCCACCGCCAGGTCGAGGTCGACCGCCAGGTGCTGGTGCGTGCCGAGGTAGTCGAGCACCCTGCCGTCGACGAGCACCATCGTCGCGTCGAAGCGCGCCGTGCGACCGGGCTTGGTCTCGTACGTCCGCACGAACGTCACCGTCTCGCGGCCGAGCTCGTCGCGGTACGGGTGGTTCTCGATCGTGAACGGCACGTCCTCCCCGACGTCGGGGACCAGGATGTTCCGGAGCCGTCCGATCTGCAGGAAGGGGACGGTCCACCACGGGCCGCGTCGGATCGACGACATGACGCCACGTCCGGTGCAGGCCTCGCCGGCGTCGAGGCCGACTCCGAAGCGTCGTCGCATCATCGGGTGGAGTCGCTGGAAGTCGGCGCCGAGCGCCTCCTCGAACACGGACGTCATCGGTCGTTCCTCGGGTCGGGCAGCGTCGCCAGCGTCGCCGGCGCGTCGTGCAGGTGGTCGGTGCGTCGGGCGCTGCCTGCGGGTGCCCGCAGCGTCCTGGAGGCTCGTGGCCGGTCCCGGCGCCAGGGCTGCAGGACCGATGTGAGCGGCCACGCCTCCGGTGCGGGTCCGCCCTCGAGCCAGATCCGGAGGCGGTCGAAGCTCCACGCGGTCGCCCAGCCGAGGAGCGGCCGGACGACCAGGTCCAGCGGCCCCCATCCGCCGTCGTAGTCGTAGCCGGTGATGAACCGCGTGCGCCCGTCGTCGGTCGGGACGTAGCGCCAGTAGCCCCGGCCCGTGCGGATCGGCGAGAGGCGGTCGGCGGTCCCGAAGCGCAGCGCCGACGTGCGCGATCCGTCCGGGCGGCGGCGTTCCCCGATGCTCACGCCGGTGCCGTGCACGTCGTGCAGCGGCGAGCGTCGGACGTAGCGGAAGTGCGTCGGTGCCCCGTCCTCCGCGCCCTCGGGCACGATCTCCGAGAACCGGACGTCCCAGCGCACGTGCTGCTCGGGGTCCTGCGTCGCGGCCCACACGCGGTCGAGGTCCGCATCGATGACGGTCTCGACGTAGATGCCCCTGGTCCCCACGTGCTGACAGTAGCGCCTGCGCGGCGGAGACCGGCGTCACGCCGGGGACGGGTCGTCGCGGCGGTGCCGTCGGTCGCGGATCAGCCGTTCCAGGCGTCCCGCAGCGCGCGTGCCAGAACATGGCGGGAGCGTGACGCAGCGGTCTTCGCCTGTCCTGTCGCCCTTCGTCCCGCGTGAGCAGCGACGGCCAGCGGCTCCAGCGAACAGGGTCGGTCCTCGGTCACCTGACGGGCCGCGACCCCGGCATCCCGGGCCAGCCGTCCGGCGTCACCCAGGCCAACGTGGCGCAGACCGCCCGACCGCTGGCGAGGGCGCTACGCAACGAGGGGGTGTTGTCGGCGTGGACGTGTCCCCAGAGCACGTCGGCCTCCGTCGCGGGGAGCCGCCGCGCCAAGGCCCGGAGGACCGCCGGCCCGAGTCCCTGTCCGCGGTGGTCGTCGTCGAGCGCGATCTCCTCGACGACGAACCCGGTGAACCCGTACGCGTCGTCCCGAGCGGCGGCGACGACACCGGCGGCCCGTCCGTCGACCACGACCTCGAACAGCAGTCCCTGTTCGTCGGCGTCGCCGAGCCCGTCCTCGTCGGCGGGCGCCGCCCACTCGTCCAGGTCGGGCGTGACGCGACGGACGGTCTCGTAGATCGCGGCGACCCTCGGCGCCGCAGCCTCGGGCGTGGTCGGGACGAGTTCGACCGCGGAGGCTCCCGGCGTCTGCTCACGACCGGCGATCACCGACACCGGCCCCGCGACCACGAGTTGGTCGGGTGCCACCGAGGACCCGTGTCCGGCCAGAGCGCGGACGCGCAGGAGGTCTCCGGGGAGTCGGACGCGGAAGCAGAGCGGCGAGAAGGCCCGGAAGTCCTCGAGCACGGAGCCGAGCTCCGCCAGACCGGCTGCGTCGGGGCGCACGCTGGTCGCGATCACGTCGACGAACGGCTTCGACACGTCGCGGCCGCGGAAGCGGATCCCGGTGAGGGCCCATCCGCCGGAGGGCAGCTCGACGACCCGGTTCGCCCAGTCGAGCGGGTCCGGGACGGCGAGTCCGACGGCGTCGCGGACCGCCGCTCCCCACGAGGTGTCCCCCACCAGTGCGAGGTCGGGTCCGACCGTCCGCAGCAGGTCCGATCGCCAGTGCTCGTTCCAGCGGGCCAGGTGCTCCGGCGCCCACGGCACGAGGGCGGTGAGCAGATCGTCGTCGTCCATCCCGGTCGACGCTAGGAGGCCGAGCAGCGGCGGCGCAAGAGCGGCTGGCACCGCTCCCCCGTGCGGAACGCGGAGAAGCCCCCGGCGAGAACGTGTCTCGCCGGGGGCTTCTCGGTTTCGGTCGGGCTGACAGGATTTGAACCTGCGACCCCTTGACCCCCAGTCAAGTGCGCTACCAAGCTGCGCCACAGCCCGTGAGCCCCAAGGGGCTCGGAACCCCGTCTCCGGCGTTCCACCGCCCGCGTCCGACCGGAGCGCGAGCAGCCCGTCAAGCATAGCGGACGCCGGACCCTGCTCGTGCCACGGCGCGTCGCCGCCTCCACGGGAGCGATCGGTCGGGCCGGGCCGTCAGCCCCGCGGCGAGCGCGCTGGCTGCCGCACCACGTCCCGCTCGGCCGCCAGCCACGGCAGCGCGAGCCCGACGAGCAGCCCGCCGAGCCCGTCCGCGGCCAGGTCGCCGATCGTGTCGTCGTACCCGACGTAGATCGCCGAGTCGACGAAGTTGTGCCCGAGCCACTCGCACATCTCCCACACGGACCCGATCGCGAGCCCGAGGGTGAACACCAGGAGCGACACGGTCACGCGTCCGGCGTCCGGGGCGTGCGGCACGAGCCGGAGGTCCGCGGCGATCACCGCGAGCAGCGCCGCGAGCAGTCCGGTCAGGACGACGTGGATCAGCTTGTCCCAGAGGAACACCGACGTGTACCACTCGAGCGCGCTCGACCACCCGGCGACGAGCACCAGCACGCAGACCGCCAGGTCGAACGCGGGCCGGAGTCCGAGCATCCGCGGCAGGACCACCCCGAACAACGCGAGCGACATCACCGCGAACGACGTGCTCCCCCAGCCGATCGTGGCCACGGGGATGCTGAGGAGCGTCAGGACCCGCACCACGTCGGCCGGCAGGAACCGCCGGCGCAGGAAGGTCAGCCCGAGCGAGCGCATCACGAGGCCCACCGCACGACCGCGTGCACGGCCGCGTGGTCGGAGGGCCAGACACCGCCCGGTCGGCGCACGTTCACCGCGACCCGGTCGACGACGGCGTCCTCGGTCACGAGCACCCCGTCGATCCGCCGGCCGCCGACACGCGGCTCCCGGTAGTGCGGGTACGTCCCGTAGGCCTCCCCCACCTGCCGGGAGGCTCGTCCCCAGCTGTCGACGACCCCCGCGTCCGCCAGTGCTCGCCAGGGTGCCGACCCGGCCGGGCAGTTCCAGTCGGCCATCACGACGGCCGGCAGTCCGCGCTCGCGGACGATGCGCCCGAGCAGCTGCGCGCCGCGCAGCCGTGCCCAGGACGAGGCGACGTCGAGGTGCGTCGCGATCGCGGTGAACTCCCGCCCGGTGGTGCGGTCCGCGACGACGGCGCCGACGGCGTGCCGCGGGAAGGCCGTCGCCCAGGACCGTGAGCCCGGGCGCGACGGCGTCCGGGACAGCGCCCACGTGCGCCGCTCGACGACGTCGAGGCGCTCCCGGTCGAGGAACAGGCCGACCGCCTCGCCACCGCCGCGCGCACCGCGACCGACGACCACGGGCTCCCATCGCGAGCAGAGACGGGCCGTGAGGTCCGCGGTCTGGGCGGGCAGTGCCTCCTGGACGGCCAGCACCGTCGGCTGCTCGCTGGCGACGAGCGCGACGACGGCGTCGCGGCGACGTTCCCACGCGTCGGCGTGACCGGGCGCGTGCGGCACCCGACGTCTGACGTTGAGGGTGGCGCAGTGCACCTCGGGGGCCACCACCGCCCCGATCGTCGGGTGGTCGTCCGGCGCGGATGGCATGCACCCTGTCTACGAGACGACACCTGTTGCGCTCACAGGGTGTCGTGACGGTCCCTCGTAGGGTGGCTCGGATGCGTTGCGCTCGTCCCACCCGTACCCTGCTCGCACTGTCGGTCGCCGGGCTCCTGCTCGGCGCTGCCGGCTGCACCTCCCACGACGACGCGCCGACGGTCGCGCAGCTGGCACGGTCCTCCGCCGACTCGGTGGACGTCGTGGCCCAGCAGGACCCGTCGGCGCGCTCCGTCGCCGCGAGCCGAGCGCTGTTCGCGTCGGCTCCCGGTGCGGTCGTGGCGTCGGCCTCCGACGCGGGTGCGGTGCGCGACGCAGCGAGCGCCGCGCGTGCGGCGCACGTCCCACTGCTGCTGACGGACGACGGCGGCGCGCCCTCGTCGACACCGTCCGCCGACGCAGGCGACGACGGTGACCGGGTGGCAGCCGAGCTCCGCCGGCTCGGGGCCGACTGGTACCAGGCCGAGGGCAGCGTGGCGGTCGACACCGACGTCCCGGAGCAGGACGCGCCGGAGCGGGGCGACGTGCCCGAGGCGAGCGATGCCTCCCGTGCGGCGACCGTGGTCGTGTCCGACCGTCGGTCGGAGGCCGCAGCCGTGGCCACGGCGGAGGCTGCCGGCGCCCGTGTGGTCGCGATGCCGGACGGCGTGACCGACCCGGCTGCCGCCCCGGACGTCGTGTCGGCCCTCCACGACCGCGCGGAGCACCCGACCGTGCTGGTCGGCTCGGCGTTCGGCGACCTCCCGGACCCGCAGTGGACGGTCCGGGCGGCGGAGAGCGGCTGGCAGCTGCCGCACGGCGGGCAGCGGCCCTTCGACGGACACCGCTACGTGGCGCTGTACGGCGCTCCCGGCGCGCCGGTGCTCGGGGTGCTGGGCGAGCAGGACCCGGCGGCGACCGTGCGCCGCGCCGAGGGGACGGCGAAGGAGTACGACGGGCTCGGCGACGAGCCGGTGACGCCCGCGATGGAGGTCATCGCGACCGTCGCCGCCGGGGACGCCGGGGCGGACGGCGACTACTCGACCGAGCTGCCGGCGTCGACGCTGGAGCCCTACGTCGACGCGGCGAGCGACGCCGGGATGCCGGTCATCCTCGACCTGCAGCCGGGGCGGTCCGACTTCCTGTCGCAGGCGAAGCGGTACGAGTCGCTGCTCGCGAAGCCGAACGTCTGGCTCGCACTCGACCCGGAGTGGCGACTGACCGCCGACCAGGTGCCCCTGCAGCAGATCGGCAGCGTCTCGGCGTCCGAGGTGAACGAGGTCTCGTCGTGGCTCGCCGACCTGGTGCGGTCGAAGGGCCTGCCGCCGAAGGCGTTCGTGCTGCACCAGTTCCGGCTGTCGATGATCCAGGACCGGTCGTCGCTCGCGTCGCACCCGGAGCTCGACGTCCTCATCCACGTGGACGGGCAGGGCTCGCAGCCCGACAAGCAGGCGACCTGGAAGGCGCTGCACCAGGGCGCCCCGGAGGGCGTGCACTGGGGCTGGAAGAACTTCTACGACGAGGACACGCCGATGCTGTCGCCGCAGCAGACGATGGCCGACGTGCAGCCGACGCCGTCGCTCATCACGTACCAGTAGCGGGTCGCGTCTCGTCGCGTCCCGTCGTGGTGTCCACAGCCTGGAGGGCCGGGGCACGGTGCGTCGGCGGGTGCTGACAGCATGGGGTCATGTCTGGTCTCGGTGTCGGTTCGTCCGTCGGCTCACCTGCTCCTGCGGCGGCTCCGCCGTCCGCCGAGATCGCTGCGGAGGCACAGGAGGCCCTGGCCGCCCTGACCGGGCGACCGGACGCGGTCTTCCACCCCGGGCAGCTCGAGGCCATCTCGGCGCTCGTCGAACACCGGCAGCGTGCCCTCGTGGTGCAGCGCACCGGGTGGGGCAAGTCGGCCGTGTACTTCCTCGCGACCCTGCTGCTGCGGCGACGTGGCGGCGGCCCGACCGTGCTCGTCTCGCCGCTGCTCGCCCTCATGCGCGACCAGGTCGCAGCGGCCGCGCGGGCCGGCGTCCGCGCGGTGTCGATCAACTCGGCGAACGCGCACGAGTGGGCGGACACGCAGGCGGCCCTCGCGCGTGACGAGGTCGACGTGCTCCTCGTCTCCCCCGAGCGCCTCAACAACCCGCGATTCCGCGACGAGCAGCTGCCGACGCTGATCGCCCGGATGGGCATGCTCGTCGTCGACGAAGCGCACTGCATCTCCGACTGGGGACACGACTTCCGCCCCGACTACCGCCGGCTCGCCGAGCTCATCCGCTCCCTCCCCCAGGGTGTCCCCGTGCTCGCGACGACGGCGACCGCGAACGAGCGCGTGGTCGAGGACGTCGCGGAGCAGCTCACCGCGGGCCCGGACGCTCCCGTCTTCACGATCCGCGGTTCCCTGGCGCGGGCGTCGCTCCGGCTCGGCGTCCTGACGCTGCCGGACGCCCGACAGCGCCTCGGGTGGCTGCTCGCGCACCTCGGCGACCTGCCCGGCAGCGGCATCATCTACACGCTGACCGTGTCCGGGGCCGAGGACATCGCCCGACTCCTGCGCGAGAACGGGTACGCCGTCCGCGCCTACACCGGGCGGACCGACACCGAGGAACGCGAGCAGCTCGAGCAGCAGCTCAAGGGCAACGAGCTCAAGGCGCTCGTCGCGACGAGTGCGCTCGGGATGGGCTTCGACAAGCCGGACCTCGGGTTCGTCGTGCACGTCGGCGCTCCCTCGTCGCCCGTCGCCTACTACCAGCAGATCGGCCGCGCCGGGCGTGCGACCGACAACGCCGACGTGCTTCTCCTGCCCGGACGCGAGGATCGCGAGATCTGGCAGTACTTCGCGAGTGCGTCGATGCCGACCGAGGCCCGCGCCTCCGCCGTCCTCGGCGCGCTCTCCACCGACACGGCGATGTCGACCGTCGCGCTCGAGGGCCTCGTCGACATCAAGCGATCGACACTCGAGCTCCTGCTCAAGGTGCTCGACGTCGACGGCGCCGTGCACCGTGTCGCCGGCGGCTGGGTCTCGACCGGGCAGCCGTGGCAGTACGACGCCGCCCGCTACGAGCGGGTCGCCGCCGCCCGCGAGGCCGAGGCCGCGTCGATGCTCGCGTACGAGTCCACCTCGGCGTGCCGCATGCAGCTGTTGCAGCAGGACCTGGACGACCCGTCCGCCGAACCCTGCGGGCGCTGCGACAACTGTGCCGGTGTCTGGTACCCGATGTCGATCTCGGAGTCGGACACCTCCGGTGCGGCTGCCGCGCTCGACAGGGTCGGCGTCGAGATCGCGCCGCGCGCGCAGTGGCCGTCCGGCATGGCCTCGCTCGGCGTGCCCGTGAAGGGCAGGATCCCGGCCGGCGAGCTCGTCGAACCGGGCCGCGCCGTCGCCCGGCTCACCGATCTCGGCTGGGGCGGGCCGCTCCGCGCGCTGTTCTCGGCCACCACTCCGGACGGACCCGTGTCCCGCGAGCTGGTCGACGGGTGCATCCGCGCCCTGAAGGACTGGCCCTGGGCCGAACGGCCGACCGGTGTCGTGGCGATGTCGTCGCGGTCGCGGCCGGAGCTCGTCGGGTCGTTGGCGCAGGCGCTGTCGTCCATCGGGCGGCTGCAGTTCCTCGGGACCCTCGGACGGAGCGGCGGGGAGCCCCGCGGAGACGGTGCGACGAACAGCGCCTACCGGCTGGCCGGGGTGTGGGACACCTTCGTGGTGGACCCGGAGCTGGCTGCGGCGTTGGCGTCGCACCAGGGGCCGGTGCTGCTCGTCGACGACCTGGTGGACAGCCGGTGGACGGTCACCGTCGCCGGGCGGGAGCTCCGGCGTGCGGGGGCGTCGGCCGTGCTGCCGTTCGCGCTCGCGACCGTGGCCTGACGCCGGCCGGGTCCGGCAGACCGTGCCCGTGGTCCGTCCGGTGGCGCGGGGTGCGGGGTGCGGGGTGCGGGGTGCGGGCTGCGCGGTGCGGGGTGCGGGCTGCGCGGTGCGGGGTGCGGGCTGCGGGGTGCGGGCTGCGGGGTGTGGGCTGCGGGGTGTGGGGTGCTCCCGCACAACCGGAAGCACGTCGTGCCAGGGATTCCCGTGGTGCGACGTGCTCCCGGTTGTGCAGGCGTCGGTGCGTGCCGACTCCAGCTTCGGCTCCGCCCGCATGCGCCGCTCGGGTCAGGCCGCGCCGATCGCGTCCAGCTCGCGGATCGCGTCCGCCGGCAGCGTGATGCCCGCGCCCTCGACGTTCTGCCGCAGGTGCTCCACGGATGAGGTACCCGGGATGAGCAGGATGTTGTCCGAGCGCTGGAGCAGCCATGCGAGGGCGACCGACAGGCGCGACTCCCCCAACCGCTGCGCGACGGTGTCGAGCGCCTCGGACTGGATGGGCGAGAATCCGCCGAGCGGGAAGTACGGCACGTAGGCGATGCCCTCGGCCGCCGTGAGGTCGACGAGGTCGTCGTCGCCCCGCTGCGCCACGTTGTACATGTTCTGCACGCAGACCACGGGCGCGATCCGGAGGGCCTCGACGAGCTGCGCGCCCGTCACGGTCGACAGTCCGAGGTGGCGGATCTTGCCCTGCTGCTGCAGTTCGGCGAGTGCCTCGAACTGCGGTGCAATGCTGCCCGGCTCCGGGGCGTCGAACCCGCCGACACGGAGGTTCACGACGTCGAGCTGCTCGAGACCGAGCCGCTCGAGGTTCGCGTGCACGTCCTCGACGAGCTGCTCGGGCTTCCGCGCCGGCGGCCACTGCCCCTTGTCGTTCCGGCGCGAACCGACCTTCGTGACGATGTGGACCTGCTCCGGGTACGGGTGCAGGGCTTCGCGGATGATCTCGTTCGTGACGTGCGGTCCGTAGAAGTCCGCGGTGTCGATGTGGGTGATGCCGAGCTCGACCGCGGTGCGCAGCACCCGGACGGCCTCGTCGCGGTCGGCCGGCGGGCCGAACACGTGCGGGCCGGCGAGCTGCATCGCGCCGTAGCCGAAGCGGGTGACCTCGAGGTCGCCGAGGTCGTAGGTGCCACCGGGGAGGCTGTTCGTCGTCATGGTCCGACCATGCTCCCGATCACTGCGGTGTGCCTGGCCCTGGTTGTCCCCTGGTCCGCATACCCAGTGAGCAAAGAGACCAACCGCCGGGTCACGACGACGCGACGTTCATCGCACCAGATCCGCCTTGCCCGGCCACTCGCCGAAGTGTTCCTGTAGTTCAGAGAACGACACGATGACGGTACCCGGATCACTCTCATCACATCCGATGACTTTCCATCCAGATTGCTCGAGCGCGACCGCGAGCGGCGCACCGACGTGACCGCGCAGGACGACTCGAACGCCCGCGGCCGGCTCACCATCTCGTACCGTGCACGCTGCCTCGAGGAGTTCCTCGAACTCGGGAAAGTCCTTCACAGTGCTTGACGGTTGATCAGCTGCAAGAACGACGATCGTGGTCGGACCGAATGTCTGCGAGACTTCGCGGGATCAGCCCGTACCTGCCTCGCGCGATGTGGATCTATCTGTCAGCATCGACGGGCCAAGGACCGATCTGATCGTCAAGTGCTTGCTTGCCGAAGCTCGCTTGATAGGGAAGTTTCGCCAGGAGATCAGGATTCTTCGGGTATGCCACGTCCTTCCAGCCCGCTGCAACCGCGATAGGCCCGATTGCGACCTGTGGATTCGTTCTGATCCTCAGGATGACGCCGCGATCAGGCTCCTTGCCCTGCACAGACCATGCAAGCGGCAGAACTTCATCGACGAGCTGCGCCACCTTCTCCTCGGATGTGCCAGCTTCGGGAGCTGTGATCTGGACTGCGATCGCGTAGTGCTTCGACAAGCCGTCCGTGGTCTGCTCGTACTCGACCGTAGCTTCGGATACATCAGGCAAGCCCGTTGAGACGCTGCGCAACCTTGTCCTGCGATTGCGTCTCGGTGGAGTTGTCGTTCGACATGGAACATCCTCCTGATGCGAGAGAAACGGCAATCAGAATCCCCAGGACGGCGGCTTTCCGCATCGTCATCTCTCGGCCTGGTAGTCGGTCACGGTCTTGCTCCCGGAAAGGGATCGGCTGACATCCACCTCGGATTGCCGGTGAGCCGGATCGGATCCGGAATGTCGATGGGCGTCTTCGGCCATCATCCCGTAGCGCGTGGCCGCGTGTGCAGAACCCACACTGACGGCCCCTTCAGTCGTACTCAACTGCCCGGCCATGCCCCGAAGAGCTGCTCCATGTCCGACTCAGAGAACGTGATCTGATACCGCAGCCTTGGGTTGCTCGCGAACTGCGGGAGATGCGATTCCCGGGCCAGCGCGACGAGGTCAACCCCGGAGGTACGACCGACCGAGAGCGCGACTCCGTTGGTCAGCTCGTGCTCGTTCACGGACCACCCGATCCGCAGCAGTTCTCGGAGCGCCGCACTCTTGCTGCCCTCCTCGAAGCCCGGGGACGGGGTGAAGTTCACCGTCGTCCCCCATTCAGATGTGAAGCCGGAACGGTAGTTCCGCATCTCCACGGAGGCTTCGGTGACTCCTCGAATCGCCGCCGCATCAGCGGACGCCTGGTCGAGAGTCCGACCAGACTGAGCACCTGACGTGCACGAGCTGAGCAAGATCGCGAAACTCGCGAAGGCCGCGACCGCAAAGTGCCTTCTCTTGAAACTCATCTGTTGACCACCCGGTCATCGTGCAGATCGCACCGGGTCCGGCTACTGATCGGCCGTTACTGTGGTCTGCGTCCTTGAGCACCGCTGCGGACAGCAGCCCCACCGGCCTCGTTTGACTGGCTCGGCTCAGAGACCCTCTGGATTGACCGTTGGCGCTGCCGCCGGCCAATCGCCCAGACGGTCCCTGAGGAGATCCGCCGGGATTATTGCGGAGGTCTTCCCAGGGAGCGCGGCACCCGTCTTCACCCAACCTGATCGCTCAAGCACCTTGCCGAGACTGACCTTGGGCGCCCCCTGCAACCCAATTCCAACTCCGTTGGCCAGTTCCCGATTTGCTTGTAGGGACCATCCAGTCTGGATTATCGCATCCACTTCCGCGTCGTCGATCGAGTCGGTTGTGGTCTTCGGGTCAAGAGTAAGGATGATCAAGGCTCGGTTGGAGTTGCTGGTGTCTAGTCCCGACGTGTTCCGCTCCACAGAGACCTCAGCAACTTCCACGCCCGCGAGCGATCGCAGAAATTGCTCAGCCTCCTGGGTTGTCTGCCCCCGGGCGGCCGAGGCTCCCGAGCAGCCAGAAAGGAGGAGCGCCGTGGTTGTCAGCAACGACACGACGCTGCCCGCTTTCGCCCACTTACTTACCCGCACTTCGCTCCAATCGGTAGTCCTGGACCGTCTGTTGACCCTGCAGGAATCGATCAACTTCTGCCAAGCCGGGGCTGTCAGGATGTTGCCTTGCCATGATGGCATAACGCGAAGCGTTGTGCGCGGTTGCGAAGTCTTGCTCGCCCCCGTGGCCAGATAATGCGGGAGCTGGTGCACTGATCGTGTTCCAACCATCCCTTGAAGGATTTGTAGCCCCATCGAGACGCGCAACCGGGTCTTCGCGCGCTTCGAACGACGTCACCGCAGTGGAGTCGGGAATGTCCATCCGGCCGATCGGCGCACCAGCGGTAACGACTTGCTGCACGTTGAGACCCTGCGGATCCTCGGCAATGGCGCCTGCTGTGATACCGCCGAGACTGAATCCGGTGAGCATCACAGGAGCGTGACCGTCACGGATCTCCGGTATGCGGTCGAGCGTCGACCGCACCGTCTGAGCCAGCGTCGTCGAATCTCCGTAGCGCATTGCCAGGACATCCGAAGTCACATCATTTGGAACAGTACCCGCTCTTGGGTCCCATACCTGCGTGCTCGGAATCTGGACGACGAATCGCGGTCCACCCGGGCCATCAACACGCATCACGCGTAGATCCCCGTACTCCTTCGCTCCGATCCCGTCAATCTGTGCAGCACCAGCCCATAGTTCGTCGACACTCCGTGGCACGATGTTGCCGTTCTCGTCCGTCAGCAGCGGAGGTACGTAATCATCCTCCTCCGATTGCTGGGCACGACCGTACACGTCCGTGGCGATCTGATCGAGATCATTCTGCTTCTTGAGCGTGTTTCCGAGGTCGGAAGGACTTGTCGTCCCTGCTCCATCTTCGAACAAGCGCAAAGCACCGCCCTGATGTAGCAGCAACGACAGGAGGGCGTCATAACCAATGTCTCCGTGCGATCCCAATGCCGTCTCGAATGCTTTCAGGGACCAAGCGCTGAAGTTCGACGTGGAGAAGTTGTCGATGAATCTTCGCGCTACTTCCCCCGCAAATCCCCCAGATGTTCGCCAGCTCGAAGGATTACCTAGCGCGTCGCCCAGCGACACAACGAGCGCCCGACCCCCCTCCAGGAATGCCCCGGTTGCGAGCGACACTCCGAGTAGATCGACGACAGTCACCAGAGTGACCGGCAACCCCCCGATGAGCAAGGCCTGATCGACCGCTTCATCCGCGAGCGCCGCCGCCGCGGCCAGGGCGACCTCAGCAGCCTCGTACACCTTCGAGATCGACGCCGTGATGATCACGAGCGCCTCGCTGGAGACGATCGTTACGCTGAGCTGCGCCGAAGCGTTCATCACCGCGCCCTCGGCCGCGAGCGCCGTACCCGGCGACAGGATCGCCGAAGCGAGCAGGTCCCCGTCCACCGACAGCGCCCCGACCTTCGGTACGAGCGGCCCAGCGAAGGCGTTGAGCGCGGTGATCCCCGTGGTCAGGCGATCGATCTCCGCGTAGTCGACCTTGATCCCGTCAGACATCTCGATCCCTGATGAGTCCAGCGACGAGCCCGAGCAGATCCGTGCGGATCTCCTGGTCCGTTTGCGCCGTCACGGTGACCGTGCCGGCATCAGTGAGGAGTTCGGGCGTGACCTCCGAGCCACGCGCTCCCGCGTCGATCCCGACGCTCATCCGCAGCCATCCGCGGCGGGTGCCGAACCAGTCAGCGACGAAGACCGGGCCACGGTCAGCGGTGAAGGCCTTCACGCGGAAGCCGTGCTGCACGGGCTCGGCCAGGCCACGGAACAGGCCGACCGCATCGGTCGGGACGTGCAGTTCGTCGACGACGGCATCGAGCACCCGGGCGTCGCCGCGCTGGATGGCGTCGACCAACGCTTGCGAGGCAACCGTGCTGACCGTCGTCGTCCCACGGGCCGGGTCGGTGACCTCGAGCGACGGGATGAGTTCGACGAGTGACGACCACGCCTGGTCGAGCACCGTCCCGCGTAGGTGCGCACGGCTGCCGTCGCCGGACCGCGCGCCCTGCACGGTGAGGTGCGAAGCAGCGTCGCCCCCGATGACGGTCGAGTGCGCCCACGTCGTGTCGGGGGCCCAGGCGCTCACCTGGATGACGATCGAGCCGGCGTTCTGCAGTGCGAGCGTGAGCAGGAACGGCGCGTCGAGGTCATCCGACCACGACTCAGCGTCAGCGTCGGGCTGTCGCGTGAGCACCCCGCGCTCGACCAGCGCTCCCGTGCCCTGCTGGTCCTGCGCCCCCGAGGGTACGAAGGACGGCAGGACGAGACCGGGCAGGTGCTCACGGACGGTGCGTAGCTCGTCGACGGTCAGGTCCCAGTCGATGACGTCGGTCGCCGGTGCCCCGCTCATCCGACGCCGTTCCGGATGGCGGCGCCGCGCACGTCGATCCAGTCCTTCGACCCGGACGGCGGCGGTGACGGCACCTGCGCGATGAACGACCTTGCGCTCGCGACCTGGCCGTCGGAGACCTGCTGGCCACCGAGCTCGTGGACGGAGACACGGACGTGGTCGGGCTCCCCCGAGCCCGCGGCACCGATCACCTGCATGAAGCCGTTGACTGCGTTCGACGCGACGTCCTTGACGGCGTTCACGACGTTCGCCGCCAGGTGCGCGGCCTGGTTCCAGAGGTCACGTGCGATGCGTTCGGCTTCCGCGATCTGTGCCTTCACGGCGTCGACTGCCTTGGCGTGCGCATCGAGTGCGTCTGCTGCCTCGTCGAGCAGCTGCGCCTTCTTGCCGAGCTCCGTGCCCGACTCCTGGACTCGACGACGCACGGCGTCGGCGGCCTTCCCCGCCGACGACAGCCCGTCGGCCTGCGCCACGAGCGCGCTCGCTCGTGACCGCAGCCCGTCGGCGTCGTCGCGCAGCGCACGGGCCTTCGCCCGGAGCTGTGCCATCTCCCCGTACATGCTCTACCCCCAACGGAGGAGACGGCCGGCACCTGCAGCGCCGGCCGTCCCTGGTCCGGTCGTCCCGATCAGCGCCCGAGTCGCGACGCGAGCTGCTGGTCGACGTCGCCCAGCGTCTGCGCGGTCGTGCGGAGGAACTGCGCGAGGTCGTTGAGCCCGCCGATGGTGTTCTGCGCGCCGCTCGTGAAGCGGTTGTACGCCTCGTTGTAGGCACCGGAGGAACGGTCCGTCTGGAACCCGGCCTGGGTCAGCGACGCGATCTGTGCCTGCAGCTTCGACAGGGTCGCGTTGATCTCGTCACGCCCTGCGAGCAGACGGTCGGCGTTGCTGTTGAGCTCCTGGTAGGAGACGTTGATGTTGGCCACGTTGCACCCCTTCACGGTGGTCTGGATCGCCAGCCCCTCCGGCGACCGCGACAACGGTAACACCGGTCCGGAACAAATCACCCATGCGATGTCCACACCCCCGTTCGAGGGGGACGAACGGGTCCCCGATCAGGAGGACTCGGGGTCCCGAGCGACCTGCACGCGGGTGATCCGCCCGGAGTCGACCATGATGCCGCGCCCGACGGGGAAGTCGGTCCGGGTCACCCGCGGGAACGCCGTCCGGAAGAGCGTGAGCCCGTCGGTCTCCTCCGGTTGCAGGGCGATCCCGGCACGCGCGGTCTTCAGCTCGGCGAAGAGTTGCCACGCGTTCGGGGCCGTGACCGTGTCGGCCTCGGCGAGCACGAACACGCCAGCACGGCGGGCGGCCTTGATGAGCCGCGCGACCTGGCTCTCCGCGGGCAGCCCCTCGAAGTCACCGACGTTCTCGATCACGATCACCGGGTCCGGCCCGCTCGACGCACCGCTCTCGAGCGCGGTCGCGAGCTGCGAGGCGATGGCCTCGGCGTCCGTCGCGTCCTGCGCCGCCGACGCCCAGTCGGTGGCGTCGCGCAGCGTGGACCGCCTGCCGACGACCAGGTGCGCGGGTCGGTCCGGCCACGTCGCGCGCACGGACCGCAGGACGGTCCGCATGGTGGTCGAGCGTCCGGAGCCGAAGGGTCCCGTGACCACGAAGAGGCCGTCGGTCGGGATGCCCACCGGGCCGAGGGTGTCGTCCGCGAGGCCGATCGTCGGTCGCCCGGCCACGGCGACCGGCAGCGCGGCTCGATCGACGTCCTCGGGCAGTCGGCGGATCGGCGGGGCCTCCGCGACACCACGGCGCAGCAGGTCGGCGGCGAGCTCGTCGACCGCCGCCGCCTGCGCGACGAGGTCGGCGCTGCCACCGGGCACCGCCACCTGGACCTCGTGCTCGTCGACGAGTCCCCTGCCGGGCACGGCGTCCTCGAGCACGTCCGCCGGCACGTCGGCCGCGTGGTACTCCATCTCGGTCGCCAGGCGGAGCACGATGCGCTCGCCGATCGCGGCCTGCAGGTTCGACGGGAAGGCCGCGATGCGGTCCGCACTCATCACCAGGTGCACGCCCAGCCCGCGCCCGGTCGCCGCGATCGCGACGAGCTGGTCGAAGACCGGCTGGGTGCCGAGGCGGAACTCGTACTCGTTGCGGAACGCCCCCATGCCGTCGACCAGGACGAGGATGCGCGGTTCGGCGATGCCGGTCACGTCGCGGTACTCGCTGAGGTTCGCGGCCCGGGCGGCCGCGAACCGCCCGGAGCGGTCGGCGACGGTCGACTCGAGGTCGGCCAGGAGGCGCGTGATCCGTTCGTCGTCCGGCCCGCTGATCACGGTGCCCACCGTCGGCAGCGCCTCGAGCATGCGCAGGCCACCACCGCCGAAGTCCAGTCCGGTGATCCGGACCGGGAACCGGTCCGCTGCGGCGGAGGCCGCCACCGCCACGGCGCGGAGCGCCGCGGACTTCCCGGCCCCGCCCGCGCCGAGCACGGCCACGTTGCCGGCCGCGTCGAGGTCGAGACGGAACGGGGTCTGCCGCTGGGACTCGGGCAGGTCGACCGTCCCGATGACGAGTGCCGACCCGTCGGAGGCGGGCAGTGCCTCCAGGCCGACGGCATCGGGCAGCTGGTCCAGCCACGGCTTCCGGGGGACCTCGAGGCCCTGCCGGTCCGCCGCGCGGACGATCGTGGCGGCGAGCCGCTCGATGTCACGCGCCCGCGTCGAGTCGCGCGGTGCCCGCGGTGGACTCGGCCAGGTGCTGCCGGGGCCGAAGGGGAAGTCCTGCACGTCGACGTCCGGCTCGTGCACGACGTCGTCGGAGCGACCACCGAGGTAGGCGGTCTGGAAGTCCAGCACGCGTCCCGGGCCGATCTTGGCGGCCGCGCGACCGGGGGTGCCCGGGTCGAAGAAGGCGGCGTCGGCCACGCCGAGGACGTCCTCGCTGTCGACCGGGTCGGCGACGCGGAGGGCGATGCGGAGGTTCGTGTTCGCCCGGAGGGAGTCCTTGATGACCCCGCTCGGGCGCTGGGTCGCCATCACGAGGTGCAGGCCGAGGGACCGACCGCGCTGCGCGACGTCGATGACGCCGTCGATGAACTCCGGGATCTCGGTGGCGAGTGCGGCGAACTCGTCGATGACGATGACGAGCACGGGCGGTGCCGCCGGGTCACCGCGCTGCTCGAGCGTGACGAGGTCCTTCGCGCCACGGTCGTTGAGCAGGTGCTCGCGGTACCGGAGCTCGGCCCGCAGCGAGGTGAGGGCGCGGCGGACGAGGTGCGGGTTGAGGTCGGTGACGAGCCCGACGGTGTGCGGCAGGCCGACGCACTCGGCGAACGCCGCGCCACCCTTGTAGTCGACGAGCAGGAACGTGAGTCGATCCGGCGCGTACTCGGTCGCCATGCCCATGATCCACGTCTGCAGGAACTCGCTCTTGCCGGCGCCCGTGGTCCCGCCGACGAGCGCGTGCGGGCCGTGGGCGCGGAGGTCGAGGGCGAGCGGCTCGCTCGGTCCCTGACCGACGACGGCACGGACGCCGCCGCTCTCGCGCCCGGATCCCGGTGACCACGCGGCAGTCAGGCTGTCGTTCTTCGACCACCGTTGGACGATCGCGGACGGGTCACCGGCGACGTCGCCCTCGTACAGGTCGACGAACGCCACGCTGTGCGGCAGGTCGGTCTCGTCGAGGACCCGCGCGCCGGAGTCCTGGATCGGGGCGATCGCACGGGCGACGGTCGCTGCTTCGATGCTGTCCACCCGGTCGAGCTCGTCGAGCACCACGGACTGCCCGGACCGGACGAAGCCGACCGTGGCAGACCCGCTCGTCCGGTCGAGCACGATGTGCGTCCGGCAGACGACGGGCAGTGCCTGCAGCGTGGGCGCGAGCCAGAGGACGTGGACGCCGAGGTCCGGGCCCTCCTCGGCCAGGGCGACGAGACGGGCACGGTCGGCGGGTGCCTCGGCGGTGACGAGCACGACGACGGCCGGCGTCGCGGGCAGGCGGTCGACGGACTCGCCGTGGTCCTCGTCGAGGGCGCGGGACTCGTCGATGCGCGACCGGACCTGCTCACCACGGCCCGAGCCGGCTGCACGGCGGGTCGCCACGAGTCCCTCGAGCTCGGCCAGCAGCGTCGAGGCGCCGGCGAAGTCGTGCACGAGCCCCGTGGACCGCAGTGGGCTGTAGGGCGAGTCGACGTGTGGGAGCCACTTCAGCCAGGACCACTGGTCGGTGGTGGTGCCGCCGGCGAAGGCGGTGAGCACGAGGTCCGCCGGGCTGTGCAGCCCCGCGAGCTGCACCACGAGCGACCGTGCGACGTCGTCCGCCGCCAGCCCGGTGCCGGCGACACCGATCGCGCCGGCACGTTCGAACGTCTCCACCACGGGCACCGGCCCGACCGTGGCGTACTCGTCGGCGAGTGCTTCGGCGCGGTTCCAGTCGTCGACGCTGCCGGAGTTCCTGGAGGGCAGCGTGACGGTCGACCGCGACGGCTGCGTGCCGGCACCGAAGCGGACCTCGAGGAAGGTGGTGTGCTCGGGCTTCCGCGTCCACAGCAGCGCCGAGCGGTCGCGCATCGCCGCCGTCACGACGGCCGGGGCCGGCGACTCGGCCGTCCGCGCCGCGATCTCCGTCGTGCGGGCCGCCGCCAGCCGCTCGCGCGAGTCGGCGAGCGACTCCTCGAACCGCTGGCGTTCGTCGCGGCGGCGCCGCCGGGCCTGGACACGCTGGTCGATCCACGTCCCGATCATGATGACCGGCGAGAGCGCGATGAAGATCAGCGTGTACGGCTGCTTCGTGACGAGGAACAGGACCGCGCCGAGGATGATCGGCGCGATGATCGCGATCATCGGCAGCCGGGGCTTCTCCCCCGGGACCGGGATCTCGGGCAGCGTGAACTGCCGGCCGCGGTGCGCTGGCTCGACGCGGGGCGAGCGGCTGAAGTCCACCTCGGGGACCGCGGACGCCGGGGTACCCGTGCCCGGCACGGGCGGTGCGGCGGGCAGCGGTCGGATGCGCAGCGTGGTGTCACCGACCGAGACCGTCGTCTCCGGGTCGACGAACGCCCGCGCGACGAGCCGTCCGTCGACCTCGACCCCGTTCGCGGAGTTCAGGTCGACGACCTCGACCGTGTCGCCGATCGTGACCGTGGCGTGACGACGGGAGACCAGGTCGTCCCCGGCGAGCCAGACCTGGGCCATCGCGTCGCGGCCGATCAGGTTCACCCCTTCGGACAGGGTGTACTCGTTGCCGGCATCCGGCCCGGAGACGACGTGCGCCACGGCCGCGGGGGCGTCCTCGACGTCGTCGCCCCGGCGGCGGTCGGTCGCGGCGACGACCTCGACCCGGCAGCCGGAACGGAGCGACGACTCGTGCACCGTCGCGGACGGGTTGAGCAGGCGGGGCTGCGGTCGGTCGGGGAACCACACACGCAGCGTCAGCGGGACGCCGTCGGCCGCCGTCCGCCCGCGGGACAGCCGGTCGGCGAGCGAACCGATGGTCGCCGTCACGTCCGCCGTCACCACGACGTCGCGGTCTGCTCGTGGCCCCGCGATGGTCACCTTGAGTTTCACACACCACCCCCGTGCCGACCATCGTACGGGTGCACGCCGACCTGGGGACCGCCGTCGGTCAGTCCGTGGAGTGGTCCTCCCGCGGCGTGCGGACCGGCTTCGGGAACGTCGCGCGCATGTGGTCGCTCGTCAGCACGTCGCCGATGCCGATCATCAGGAGCGAGAAGAGGATCTGCTCGATGACCATCCAGAACGGGTAGAGCCCGGGGATGGCAGCGACGACCAGGGTCACGACCGGGAAGATCCTGCTGAAGAGCCGGAGGCGCTGGTACGCCCAGTAGTAGCCGAGCTGCGCCCGCCACGCGAACACGTAGAGCGTCAGGGTGATGAGGAGCACCACGGTCGCCCGGAACCAGACGGCCCAGGCCACGGTCTCCCCCGCACGGGTGAGCAGCACGGCGACGACGATCGCCGCGAGTCCGACCGCGGTCTCGGCGACGAGCAACCAGCGGATCCACCGGAACGAACGGACCGTGTCCGGGTGGGCGAGCATGTCCTCGCGGATCACGTAGTCGGCCTGCCGCCCACCGGCGAGACGGTCCAGGTGCAGCCGGCACCAGAGACGGTCGGCGAGGACGGGGAGACGCACACGTCAATGGTGCCGCATCCGGGACGTGTCCGAGGTGCGCGCCGGTCCTCGTCGGTCGACGCGGGTCCCCTCAGTCGGCGGGGACGAGCAGTGCGACGCCGAGCACCTCGTCGGTCTCGTCGTCCACCAGGGCCGCGGAACGGGTGTCCGCCTGGAGCGACGAGCCGTCGGTGATGAGCGAGAAGCCCCCCGACGTGTGTTCGTCGACGGAGGCCGTCACGACGCCGGGGGCGTGCGCGAGGGTGCTGCGGGCGGGCATCGCGTCCGGCGACAGGACGAGTCGGACCGCGCGCGTGCCCGGCGGCGAGGACAGGTCGTCGATCCGGACCGCCACGGACGACTCGTCGATGCGCTCGATCCGGACGGTCGCGGCGACCCCGTCGACCAGGGGCACCACGGTGCCGGAGACGGGCAGGACCCGGCCGACCCAGTCCTCGACGCTGCGCGGGACGTCCGGTCGTCGGTCGGCACCGAGGACCGGGGCGCCGAGGGCGTTCGACACCCCGAGCGGTCCGGCTCCGTCCGGTGCCGTCGACGCTCGGTCGGTGGCACGTGCGGTCCGCACGACGTCGTCGTCACCGGTGACGAGCCAGGCGGCACCGAGCCCGGACACGACGACGGCGAGCGCCAGCAGGCCCGCCAGGGGGCCTCGCCGTGCTCGCCGTGCCACGTCGTCGTCCGACCGCTACGTGCGCTTGCGGCGCTCGCGCACCCGCATGTTGACGTTGATCGGCGTCCCCTCGAAGCCCCACACCTCGCGCAGACGACGCGTGATGAAGCGGCGGTACTGCGGGTCGAGGAACGCCGAGGTGAAGAGCACGAACGTCGGCGGCTGGCTCGACGCCTGCGTTCCGAACAGGATGCGGGGCTGCTTGCCGCCGCGGACCGGGTGCGGGTGCTCCTGCACGAGCTCGGCGATGAAGGCGTTGACCTTGCCGGTCGGGATGCGGGTGTCCCACGACTCGAGTGCGGTCTCGAGCGCCGGGACGAGCTTCTCGAGGTGACGACCCGTCCGGGCGGAGATGTTCACGCGCGGCGCCCAGGCCACGTGCGCCAGGTCCTGCTCGATCTCGCGCTCGAGGTAGCGACGCCGGTCGTCGTCGAGCAGGTCCCACTTGTTGTAGGCCAGGACGAGTGCCCGACCGGACTCGAGGACCAGGTCGATGATGCGCAGGTCCTGCGTCGAGATCGGCTCGGTCACGTCGAGCACGACGACGGCGACCTCGGCCTTCTCGAGCGCCGCGGTCGTGCGGAGCGACGCGTAGAAGTCCGCGCCCTGCTGCAGGTGCACGCGCTTCCGGATGCCGGCGGTGTCGACGAAGCGCCAGACGCGCCCGCCGAGCTCGATCTGCTCGTCCACCGGGTCGCGCGTGGTGCCCGCGAGGTCGTTGACGACGACGCGCTCCTCGCCCGCCGCCTTGTTCAGCAGCGAGCTCTTGCCGACGTTCGGGCGCCCGAGGATCGCGACGCGACGGGGGCCGCCGACCTCCTGCTTGGCGACGGCCGACGTGTCGGGGAGCGTCGTGATGATGAGGTCCATCAGGTCCGCGACACCGCGGCCGTGCAGCGCCGAGACCGGGTGCGGCTCGCCGAGCCCGAGGTTCCAGAGCTCGAAGGCGTCGAGGTCACGGCGGTCGTCGTCGGCCTTGTTCGCCACGACGATGACCGGACGGTCGGTCCCGCGGAGCATCTTCACGACGTGCTCGTCGGTGGCGGTGATTCCGACCGTGACGTCGACGACGAAGAGCACGGCGTCGGCCAGGTCGACCGCGACCTCGGCCTGGGCGGCGACCGAGGCGTTGATGCCGCGGGCGTCGGGCTCCCACCCGCCGGTGTCGACGAGCGTGAAGCGCTTGTCGTTCCACTCGGCCTTGTAGCTCACGCGGTCGCGGGTGACGCCGGGGACGTCCTGCACGACGGCCTCGCGTCGACCGATGATGCGGTTGACGAGCGCCGACTTGCCGACGTTCGGCCGCCCGACGATCGCGAGCACCGGGTACGCGGGCAGGTAGTGGACGCCGTCCTCGCCGAGTTCGCCGGCGTCGAGGAGCGCGACGTCCTCGTCGTCGAGCTCGTACTCGTCGAGCCCGACGCGGAGCGCGTTCGCACGCTGGTCCGCCTCGGCGTCGTCGAGTCCGGCGAGCCGTTCACCGAGCGCGTCGTCGTACTCCGGGAAGTCGTCGTTGTCGTGGCTGTCCTGCTGGGCCATGGTGGGTTTCCTCGTGTGCGACCGGAGCCGCGGTGTCGGTGGCCGGTGCCGGCCGGGCCGGTTCCCCGGCCGTGGTGACCGGGCAGCCCGGTCGTGGTGACCGGGCGGCGCCCGGTCGTGCGTCAGTGCGTGGCCGCTCGGGCCAGGTCGACGACCGCCTGGACGGTCTGGTCGAAGTCGAGGTCGGTGGAGTCGAGCGTCGTGACGCCGTCGGCGGCGTTCATGAAGTCGACGACCTTCGCGTCCGCCGCGTCTCGACGGGCGAGTGCGGCGGAGGTCTCGGCGGCTGACTGCGTGGTGACCTCTGCCGAGCGCCGAGCCATCCTAACCGACTCGTCGGCGGTCAGCAGGATGCGGACCTCGGCATCGGGTGCGACGACCGTGGTGATGTCGCGCCCCTCGGTGATGATGCCCTGCGCGTCGGCCTTCCGCATGACCTGTCGGAAGAGCTGCACGAGCTTCTCGCGGACCTCGGGCAGCTTCGCGATGTGCGCGACCGCTGCGGTGACCTCCGGCGTGCGGATCGCGTCGGTCACGTCGGTGTCGCCCACGCGCACGAAGTACTCGTCGGGGTCGGTGCCGATCGCGTAGTCGAAGGTGTCCCAGCTCGCCACGACGGCCGCCGGGTCGTCGAGGTCGACGCCCTGCTGCAGTGCGTGCCACGCCAGGGCGCGGTAGGCGGCACCGGTGTCCTGGTACCCGAAGCCCAGCGCACGGGCCGCGGCGCGCGAGACGCTCGACTTGCCGCTGCCCGCGGGGCCGTCGACCGCGATGACGGTCTTCGCCACGAAGGCGCCCTGCGGCAGACCGGACGGGACCGGGGCGCTGGTCGAACCCGGCTCGCCGCCGGGGGTGCCCAGGCCGCCGGCCGGCCCGCCGAGCGCGCCGCCGTCGGCTCCGCCGGCCGTTCCGTCGCCCGGCGGCGTCGGGGTGGGCAGGCCGGAGTCGGGACCCTCGGGTCCCCCGGTGACGCCGGACTCGTCCAGGGTGACGTGCGTGTCGTCGTTCATGCCCATGCTGCTGCGATCCTCCATCCGCGCCCCTCGAGTTCCTCGACGAGTCGCTGTTCCTGCTCGGGCACGACCGACACCTCGACGATGCCGATCGGTGCGCCCGGTGAGTGCTCGAGGCGCATGTCCTCGAGGTTGATGCCGATCTCCCCGATGAACTGCAGGAGTGCGGCGATCTGCCCCGGGGTGTCGTCGACGAGGACGACCACCTGGGCGAAGCGCTTGGTCGTACCGTGCTTGCCGGGGAGCCGCTCGACCCCGCGGTTGCCGGCGGCGATGGTCTCGGCGATCGTCCGGGGGGATCCCTGGCCGTCCGGGTCGTCGAGCGCGCGGAGGACCCGGTCGAGGTCGTCACGCAGGTCCGTCAGCACCGGCCGGATGTTCGCAGCGTTCGCCCCGATGATCTGCACCCACAGGCCGGGGTCGCTGGCGGCGATCCGCGTGACGTCGCGGACACCGCCGCCCGCCAGGTCGAGCGACCCGTCGGGGGCTTCCTGCAGCCGCGCGGCCATCAGGGTCGAGACGAGCTGCGGCGCGTGCGAGACGTACGCGACGGCGAGGTCGTGGGAGTCCGGCTCCATCGGGACGACCGTCGCTCCCACGTCGAGGGCGAGGTCCTCGACCACCGCGGCACGCTGGTAGGAGATGGCGTCGTGGCCGGCGATCACCCACGGGCGTCCGACGAACAGGTCTGCCCGCGCCGCCGTCGGTCCGCTGCGCTCCCGGCCCGCCATCGGGTGCGACCCGATGTACCGGCTGACGTCGGCGCCCGATGCCCGCAGGCGTTCGAGCGGCCCGGTCTTCACGCTCGCGACGTCGGTCACGACCGCGCGCGGGAACGCGACGAGCTCACGCTCGACCACCGCTGCCACCACGTCCGGCGGGACCGCGACCACGATGAGCTCCGGCTCGTCGCCGTCGGCCGGTCGACGACCCGCGCCGTAGTCGACGGCGAGCGCCAGCGCGGCCGGTGAGACGTCGTCGAGCACGACGTCGACGCCCTTCTCGCGCAGGGCGAGCCCGATCGAGGCGCCGAGCAGCCCGGCGCCGACGACCCGCACGGGTCCGCGCAGCCGCCGGTCGATGTCCGGTTCGGCGAGCGGGGCGGGGGCGTCGGTCACGGGCCTCAGCCTACCGAGCGTCAGTCGGCAGCCTCCTCGTCGGCGTCGCCCGGTGCAGCACCCTTCGCGTCGCGGGCGATGCGGAGGAGCGCCCCGAGCTCGACCGTGGACAGCTCGCGCACCCTGCCGATCGGCAGCGATCCGAGCTGCAGCGGGCCGAACGACCGGCGCACGAGCTCGAGCACCGGGTGGTCGACCGCGTCGAGCATGCGTCGCACGATCCGGTTGCGCCCCGAGTGCAGGCTGATCTCGACCAGGGACTCACCGCGAGCGGACTCCAGCAGCCGGACCTTGTCCGCGGCGATCGGTCCGTCCTCGAGTTCCACCCCGTCGAGCAGCCGCTGCACCGTCGCCGGGTTCACGTTGCCCGCGACCTTGGCGATGTAGGTCTTCGTCACGCCGAACGACGGGTGGGCCAGCACGTGTGCCAGGTCGCCGTCGTTCGTCAGCAGGAGCAGCCCGGACGTCTCGGTGTCGAGCCGACCGACGTTGAACAGGCGCTCCTCGTACCGGTCGACGAACTCCGACAGGTCGCGTCGACCGCGCTCGTCCTGCAGGCTCGACACGATCCCGACCGGCTTGTTGAGCAGCACGTACCGCCGGGAGCTGTCGACCTGCACCGGCACGCCGTCCACCGCGATCGCGTCCGTCTCGGGGTCGACGCGGCGTCCGAGGGCGTCGACGACCTCACCGTTGACGGTGACGCGACCCTCGACGATCAGGTTCTCCGCGACCCGCCGGGACGCGATGCCCGCAGCGGCGATCACCTTCTGCAGACGCTCGCCGTCGGCCTGGAGGCTCGGGACACCCCCGGCGGACGCCCCTGCCTCGGTCGCGTCCCAGTCGGGGATGATCGGACGTTCGGGCGTGCCCTCCACCGGGACGCCGTGCTCGTCACGAGCGCCCTCCGGGCGCGGCGTCGTCCCGCGCTCCGCGCTGCTCGGCACGCGTCCCCGCGCGCCCGCGCCCGGCCGGTCACCGTTGCGTGCGGTGGTCGTGCCGCCGACGTAGCGACGGCCGTTGTGCCAGACGGTGCTCGGTCGGCCGTCGGGGGTTCGGCGGTCCTCGCGCGCTGGGTCACGGCGGTCGTCACGGCGGTCGTCCCGGCGGTCGGCGCTGCGGTCCGGTCGGCTACCGGCGTCGCGACGGTCTGCGCCGCGGCGGTCGTCCTCGCGCCCGCGGTACCCACCACGCTCACCACCCGAACGGTCATCACGCCCGCGGTACCCACCGCGCTCGCCACCGGACCGGTCGTCACGGCCGCGGTACCCACCGCGCTCGCCACCGGACCGGTCGTCACGGCCGCGGTACCCGCCGGAGCGGTCGTCTTCGCGACGGACGAACCCGCCGCGGTCGTTGCTGCGCTGGTCGGTGTCGCGGCTCACGAACCGTCCGCGGTCACCACCGGATCGCTCGTCCCTGCCGCGGTACCCGCCACGGTCAGCACCGGAACGGTCGTCGCGCCCGCGGTACCCGCCACGCTCGCCACCCGAACGGTCATCGCGCCCGCGGTACCCGCCCTGGTCCGAGCCGCCGCGGTACCCACCACGCTCACCACCCGAACGGTCATCGCGCCCGCGGTAGCCGCCCTGGTCCGAGCCGCCGCGGTACCCACCACGCTCGCCACCCTGCCGGTCGTCACGCCCGCGGTACCCGCCCTGGTCCGAGCCGCCGCGGTACCCACCACGCTCGCCACCCGAACGGTCGTCACGCCCGCGGTACCCACCACGGTCACCACCGGCACGATCCTCACGCCCGCGGTGGCCGCCGCGGTCGCCACCCGTCGGACGCTCCTCGCGTCCGCGGTACCCGCCACGGTCCTCACCGGACCGGCCGTCCGCACGGCCGGGACCAGCGGCGCGGTCGCGCCCCGCGCCTCCAGACCGACCCGAGCCGGAGCGGTCGGAACCGCGACCGTACCCGCCGGAGCGTCCGTCGGATCCCCCTCGGGACCCACCTCGTCGTTCGTCCTCAAACGCGGCCATCGGGGATCCCTTCGTTGTGCCCGAAACCGTCCGCGCCGTCCTCCAGCAGAGGCGAGATCAGCGGCAGTTCGTCGAGCGAGTTGATGCCGAGCTGCTGGAGCAGCAGGTCGGACGTGACGTAGTTGACGGCCCCGGTCTCGGCGTCGGTGAACGACTCCTCGATGAGCCCCCGGGCGACGAGCGTGCGGACGACACCGTCGACGTTCACCGCTCGGATCGAGGCGATCTGCGACCGGGTGATCGGCTGCTTGTAGGCGACGACCGCGAGGGTCTCGAGCGCGGCCTGCGACAGTCGGGCCGGCCGCTCGGCCTCGACGAACTGCTCGACGACGTCGTCGAGCTCGCGCCGCACGTAGAAGCGCCAGCCGCCGCCGACCTCACGGAGCTCGAAGCCGCGACGGACGGTGCCGTCGACACCGTCGAAGTCGGCGACGAGCCGCTCGATCGCCTGTCGGACGGCGGGCACCGGCGCGCCCACCGCGGCACCGAGCGACACGAGCGACTGGGGCTCGTCGGCGATCATCAGGATGGCCTCGAGCTGCCGGTCGACCGGCAGGTCCGGGTGCGGGGTGTGCTGGGCGTGCAGTTCCTGCTCGACCGCGCGGGCCTCGGCGACCTCGTCCGCTCCCCCGGGCTCGGCACTCGACGCGGCGGCACGTGTGTCATCCGTCATAGTCGGCTCCCAGGTTCGCGAGGCTCTCGTCGGACCAGTCCTCGGCGGTCCAGCGGAGTGTCAGCTCCCCCAGCGGTTCGAACTGCTCGAACGAGATCGACGCGTTCCGGTACAGCTCCAGGATCGCCAGGAAGCGAGCCACAACGATACCCGTCTCCGAGACGCCGGCCACCAGCTCACGGAACGACACGTCCTCGTCGGCGCGGGTCCGGAGGATCGACACGACGATCGCGGCCTGCTCCCGGATGCTCACGAGCGGGGCGTGCAGGTGGTCCAACCCCACGGTCGGGATCTCCCGCGGTGCGAAGGCCAGCGTCGCGATCGCGGCGAAGTCCTGCACCGACAGCGTCCAGACGAGCTCCGGCGTGCGGGCGCGGAACCGTTCCTCGAGGCGGACCTTGCGGACGTGCCGGCGGGACTCCTGCTGCCACCGTGCCCCGAACCACTCCGCGGCCTGCTTGAACGCCCGGTACTGCAGGAGACGTGCGAAGAGCAGGTCGCGGGCCTCCAGCAACGCCACGTCCTCGGCGTCGACGAGCTCACCCTGCGGGAGCAGCCCGGCGATCTTCAGGTCGAGCAGGGTGGCCGCGACCACGAGGAACTCACTGGCCTCGTCGAGCTCGTCGGCGGACTCGGCCTGGCGGACGTACTGGATGAACTCGCCGGTGACGGCGCCGAGGGAGACCTCGGTGATGTCGAGCTCGTGCTTCGTGATCAGCGAGAGCAGCAGGTCGAAGGGACCGTCGAAGTTGCGCAGTCGGACCCGGAAGCCCGGGGTGGTCGTGGTGCCCGCGGGCGCGCCGTCGACGGCGCCGTCGACGGCGCTGCGGTCGGCCGGCGTCGTCGGGTCGGCCGATGACCTCGGTGGGTCAGGCGACGGCGCCACGCTCGACGAGCTCCCTGGCGAGCGCCCGGTACGCGTGCGCCGCGGCGTGCTCCGGCGCCGTCTGCGTGATCGGTCGCGCCGAGACCGTCGCGTCCGGGAACTTCACCGTCCGGCTGATGACCGTGTCGAGCACGTGGTCGTCGAAGGTCTCCACCACGCGCTCCATGACCTCGCGCGAGTGCAGCGTCCGCGAGTCGTACATGGTCGCGAGGATGCCGTCGAGCCGCAGCGCCGGGTTGAGCCGGTCACGCACCTTGTCGATCGTCTCGATGAGCAGCGCCACGCCACGCAGCGCGAAGAACTCGCACTCGAGCGGGATGAGCACACCGTGTGCTGCCGTCAGGGCGTTGACCGTCAGCAGGCCGAGGGACGGCTGGCAGTCGACCAGGATCAGGTCGTAGTCGTTCGACACCTTGCGGAGGACGCTCGCCAGGATCTGCTCGCGGGCGACCTCGTTGACGAGGTGGACCTCGGCGGCGGACAGGTCGATGTTCGCGGGGATCACGTCGAGCATCGGCACGTTCGTCTGGCGGATGACCTCGCGCGGGTCCTTCACGGAACCCATCAGCAGGTCGTAGACCGTGGGCACGTCGTGGGTGCGGACCCCGAGGCCGGCGGACAGGGCGCCCTGCGGGTCGAAGTCGACGGCGAGGACCCGGCGGCCGTACTCGGCGAGCGCGGCGCCGAGGTTGATCGACGTCGTGGTCTTGCCGACGCCGCCCTTCTGGTTGCAGAGCGCGATGATGCGAGCCGGGCCGTGGCCGTCGAGCGGCGCGGGCACCGGGAACTGCCGGACGGGCCGACCGGTGGGGCCGACCGGGGTCTGCTCGGAGCCGGGGGTGGTCGTCGGGTTCGTGCTCACCCCGTCATCGTACCGGCGTGGCGCGAGCGGCCCCCGTCGCACCGCCGCACGGGCCGCAGCGGGCGGGACGGCGCCGGGCCGTGCCTCCCGGCCGCACGGTCGGTCCTGCGTCAGGCGGGTCGCAGCGCCACGCGCATGCTGTCCACCCGGTCCGCGATCACGGCGTCCGCCGTCCACCGCTGCTGCAGCCGGCCGACGAGCGCCTGGACGGCAGCCTGGTCGAGCCCCGGGTGCAGCGCCAGCCCGACCGTCAGCTCGGCACCGGCGAAGCGTCCGAGCGGGTCGCCCGGCGACAGCTCGACGCGTGCGACGGCGGACTCGTCGACGACGGAGGCGGCGAAGGCCTGCCCGACCTCGGCGTCCTCGAAGCACGGCGTCCACGGCAGGTCCTGCCCGATCGCCCACACGGCGGGTCGACGGAGCACGAACTCGGTCGGCGCGGTCGGGTCCAGCACGACGAGCTGCGTCTCCTCGCTCGCCGCAGCCATCGCCACCCGGCGTGCGTCCGCGGGGACCGGTCGGGCGGTGGCGTCCCAGGACCGCATCGCCTCGGCGGACGTGAACGCCGGCATGACGCTGCGCCCGTCGGGGCCGGCGACGGTGACGATCGACAGCTCCTGGGTCTTGTCGACGAGCTTCCCGTCGGGGGTGTGCCCGACGTCACCGGCCTCGGCCACGAGCGGGATGAGCAGTCGTGCGCCACGCAGGGCCTCGACGACCTCTCGCTGCGACCCGCCCTGCTGCAGGGCGGTGATCGCGGCGACGAGCGCCGGGTCCGCCAGGCCGTCGTCGTCGGCGTAGACGTCGTCGTGGGCGTCGAAGGTCCGTCCCGCCCACGGGTTCCCCGCCGAGTCCGCGGCACCGCCCGGGGTGTGGGCGCCGTCGTGCGCCCCCGACGCCGGTGCCTCGGGCCCGGCGCCGCGACCGTTCGAGATGCCCGCCACGGTGCCTACTCCGAGGCGATGTCGAGGGCGGCCGGCAGCGTGAAGGCGCCGGAGTACAGCGCCTTGCCGATGATGGCGCCCTCGAGACCGTGCGGCACCAGCTCGCGCAGCGCTCGGAGGTCCTCGAGCGTCGAGATGCCGCCCGAGGCCACCACGGGCTGGTCGGTGCGGTCGCAGACCTCGCGCAGGAGCTCGACGTTCGGCCCCTGCAGCGTGCCGTCCTTCGTGACGTCGGTCACCACGTAGCGGGCGCACCCGGCGGCCTCGAGCCGGTCGAGCACCTCCCACAGGTCCCCGGCGTCCTCGGTCCAGCCGCGGCTCGCCAGCGTCGTGCCACGGACGTCGAGGCCGACGGCGATCTGCTCGCCGTACTCGCCGATGACGCGCGCAGCCCACTCGGGCTTCTCGAGCGCCGCGGTGCCGAGGTTGACGCGCGCAGCACCGGTCGCGAGCGCCGCCTCGAGCGAGGCGTCGTCGCGGATCCCGCCGGAGAGCTCGACCGAGACGCCCTCGACCTCGCGGATCGCCTTCGCGATGACCGCCCGGTTGTCACCGCGCCCGAACGCCGCGTCGAGGTCGACGAGGTGGATCCACTCCGCACCCTGGTCGCGCCAGGTGCGGGCCGCGGCGACGGGGTCGCCGTACGAGGTCTCGCTGCCGGCCTCGCCCTGCGTGAGGCGGACGGCCTGGCCGTCGACGACGTCGACGGCGGGCAGCAGGACGAGGGGCGGGGTCGAGGTGAGGTCGGTCATGGTCCTGTCGGTTCTCGGTGGGGTGTGGTGCGGCCGCCCCGGTGGATGCCACGGCCGGGAGGCGCGGCTCGCGTCCGTCAGGCGGTCGTGCGCCCGGTGGACGGCCGGGTCAGAGCGAGTCGACCCAGTTGCGGAGCAGCCGGATGCCCGGCTCCCCCGACTTCTCCGGGTGGAACTGCGTGGCCGTCAGTGGGCCGTTCTCCACGGCGGCGACGAACCGCTGCCCGTGCTCGGCCCAGGTCAGGCGCGGCGCACGGAACGGGCCGTAGGCGTCGAGCGGGAAGTCCGTCACGCCGTACGAGTGGACGAAGTAGAACCGTTCGTCGTGCAGGCCGTCGAAGAGCACGGAGTCCTCGGGGGCCTCGACCGTGTTCCAGCCCATGTGCGGCAGGACCTCGGCACGGATCTCCTCGACCGTGCCCGGCCACTGGCCGAGCCCCTCGACGTCCGCACCGCGCTCGACCCCGCGGGCGAACATGACCTGCATGCCGACGCAGATGCCGAGCACCGGTCGCCCGCCGGCCAGACGGTGGTCGACGATCTCGCCGCCGCGGACGCCCTCGAGCTGGTCGACGACGGCGGCGAACGCGCCGACACCCGGCACGAGCAGACCGTCGGCGCGGAGCGCGGCCTGCTTGTCGGCGGTCAGGGTGACGTCGGCGCCGGCGCGCTCGAGCGCCTTGGCCGCCGAGTGGACGTTGCCCGATCCGTAGTCGAGGACGACGACGTTCGGCTTCGCGGTCACAGCTTCCCCTTCGTGGACGGGATGCCGTCGACCCGCGGATCGAGCTCGACGGCGCGGCGCAGCGCGCGGGCGAAGGCCTTGAACTCGGCCTCGGCGATGTGGTGCGGGTCGCGGCCACCGAGCACACGGACGTGCACCGTGATGCCGGCGTTGAACGTGATCGCCTCGAACACGTGGCGCACCATCGAACCGGTGAAGTGCCCACCGATCCGGTGGAACTCGAACCCCTCGGGCTCACCGGAGTGCACGAGGAAGGGACGACCGGAGACGTCCACCACGGCCTGGGCCAGGGCTTCGTCGAGCGGGACGAGTGCGTCGCCGTAGCGGCCGATGCCGGCACGGTCGCCGAGGGCCTGCTTCAGGGCCTGCCCGAGCACGATGCCCGTGTCCTCGACCGTGTGGTGCACGTCGATGTCGGTGTCGCCCGTCGAGCGCACGCGGAGGTCGATGAGCGAGTGCTTGCTGAACGCCGTCAGCATGTGGTCGAAGAAGGGCACGCTCGTCGAGACGTCGGACGAACCGGTGCCGTCCAGGTCGAGCGAGAGCTCGATGCTCGACTCGCTGGTGCTCCGGCTGATCGAGGCGGTGCGGGCGGTCATGCGTCAACCCTAACCGGCGGCTGCACGGCGGCCACGCGGCGCATGGCCTCGAGGAACGCGGTGGTCTCCTCCTCCGTCCCCGCACTCACGCGCAGGTGGTTCGGGATGCCGAGGTCGCGCACGATGACGCCCTGGTCGAGCAGGGCCTCGAACGCCGCGTTCGGGTCGGCGACCCCGCCGAACAGGACGAAGTTCGACCAGGTCTCGTACGTGCGGTACCCCATCGCCCGGAGCTCCGTGACCATCCGGTCACGCTGCTGCTTGATGTCGTCGACCATCGCCAGCATCACCGGGGCGTGCCGGAGCGCCGCCACCGCCGCCGCCTGCGTCAGCGCGGACAGGTGGTACGGCAGCCGCACCAGGCGGAGCGCGTCGACCACGGCGGGGTCGGCCGCCAGGTACCCCACGCGGGCTCCGGCGAAGGCGAAGGCCTTGCTCATCGTGCGGGAGACCACGAGCCGCGGACGGCCGGGCAGCAGCGTGACGGCGCTCGGGGCGTCCGAGGGCATGAACTCGGCGTAGGCCTCGTCCACCATCACGATGCCGTCCGTCGCGTCGTAGGCCGCGCGGATCGTCTCGATGTCGAGCGGGGTGCCCGTCGGGTTGTTCGGGCCGCACAGGAACACGATGTCGGGTCGGTGCTCCCGGATGGCCGCGACGACCGTCTCCGGCGCGATGCGGAACTCGTCGTCGCGCTGCGCGGGGATCCAGCGCGTGCCGGTGCCGGACGCGAGGATCGAGTGCATCGAGTACGTGGGCGGGAACCCGAGCACCGACCGGCCCGGGCCACCGAACGCCTGCAGGAGCTGCTGCAGGACCTCGTTCGACCCGTTCGCCGCCCACAGGTGCGCAGGGGTGAGCTGCTGCCCGGCGGAGAGTCCACCGTTCAGGTAGCCCGCGAGGGACTCCCGGAGCTCGGTGAACTCGCGGTCGGGGTAGCGGTTCACGGTCGTCAGGGCCTGCCGGATCGAGGCGACGATGTCCTCGGCGACGGCCTCCGGTACGGGATGCGTGTTCTCGTTGACGTTGAGCTGGACGCGCACGTGCTTCTGCGGAGCCCCGTACGGGCTCTGCCCACGGAGGTCGTCACGGATCGGGAGGTCTTCGAGCGTGGTGTCCACCGACCCATCGTAGGCCGGGACCACCGGACGGCGACCGGCCGTCCGGACGGTGGTCGGGCGAGCGCCGAGCGGATCAGTTGCCCGCGGTGTACTTGACCGGGATCGCGATCTGCTCGCCGGCCTGCAGCGTCGAACCGTCGAGGGCGTTGAGGCTCACGACGTCCTGCACGAAGTCGCGGGGGTCGGCCTGCGGGGCGGTCTCCTCTGCCAGCTGCCACAGGGTCTCACCCGGCTGCACGGTGACCGTCTCGAAGTGCACGGGAGCACCGGCACGCGAGGAGTCGCCGGCAGAGGCCTGTCCACCGTTCAGTACGGAGAGGGCGACGACGAGGAAGACCGGGAGGGCCGCGACGGTCGTCAGGACGATGCGGCCGCGGCGCGTGATGCGCAGGCGGGTACGGACGGCGGGCGTCGCGGTGCGCTGGTCAGCGATGGCGATGGTGCTCATGTCGTTCTTGCCTTCCCGTTCGGAGGAACCGAAGTCGTGTACCGAACATAGTTTCGAATGCGACCTCGCACAAGTCCCAGGAAGAGATCTGTGCGGGATTTTCTGCCGACACGCTCGAACAGGTGTTTGTCCGACCCGGAGCGGTCGGATACTGTTTCGATCGACTGGGACGAGTCAAGCGGGGACCACTGACATTCCTGCCCGACCGCCCGGCACCGACGAAGGGCGAGACGACGTGGCGGACGAACTGCGGGTCCAGAAGCCGTTGACGGCGAAGCAGCAGGCGATCCTCGACGCGATCCGCGCGTCGATCGCCAGCCGGGGCTACCCGCCGAGCATGCGGGAGATCGGCGACGCCGCCGGCCTCTCCTCGCTCTCGAGCGTCTCCCACCAGCTCGGCCAGCTCGAGCTCGGCGGCTGGATCCGTCGTGACCCGAACCGTCCGCGCGCGCTCGAGGTCCTGGTCGACGAGCCGACCCCCGACGTCGAGACGCCCGATGTCGACGCCACGACGCTGGTCCCGCTCGTCGGTCGGATCGCCGCCGGTGTGCCGATCACGGCCGAGCAGCACGTCGACGAGATCGTCCCGCTCCCCCGGCAGCTGGTCGGCACGGGTGACCTCTTCATGCTCAAGGTCGTCGGCGAGTCGATGATCGACGCAGCGATCTGCGACGGCGACTGGGTGGTCGTCCGGTCGCAGCAGACCGCGGACAACGGGGACATCGTCGCCGCGATGCTCGACGAGGAAGCGACCGTCAAGGTCTTCCGCCAGCGCGACGGCCACACGTGGCTGCTCCCGCGCAACTCCGCGTTCGAACCGATCCTCGGCGACGCGGCCACCGTCCTCGGCAAGGTCGTGGCGGTCTTGCGCTCGATCTGACGCCGGAACAACGCGGAGCAGCCCGCGCCACGGAATCCCGTGGCGCGGGCTGCTCCGCGTTGTGCGAAGTCACGCCGCACCGTCCGACGGCGCGACGTGAGCAGGCGACCGCACCGTACCGCCCAGGGGCCGGACCGGCGCGCCGGACCCGACCCGTGCCTCCCGGCCGGGGGTGTGGCGCGACCGTCTGCGGGACTACGCCGTCGCGACCGGCGTGACCACGTACGGGTCGAGCTCCGCGACCTGGCGCTGGAAGACGCGCACCCGCAGGCGGGTGCCGTCCTCGACGTAGTCGGTCGTCTCGACTGCTCCCGCGTCGTGCAGTGACGACACCAGGTCGCCACGGTCGTACGGGATCACCACCGTCAACTCGACGTCCGGTTCTGGCAGCCGTGCCTCGATCGCGGCGAGGAGCTCGGGCACGCCCTCGCCCGTGCGGGCGGAGACGAACACCGCGTCCGGCACGAGTCCGACCAGCACGAGTCGCTGCGCCTCGTCGATGAGGTCCGCCTTGTTGAACGCGACCACCTCGGGGATGTCCCGCGCTCCGACGTCACCCATGACGTCGCGGACCGTCGCGAGCTGCGCGGCGGGGTCGGGGTGCGACCCGTCGACCACGTGCACGATGACGTCGGCCTCGCCGACCTCCTCGAGCGTGGAGCGGAAGGCCTCGACCAGCTGGTGCGGCAGGTTCCGCACGAAGCCCACCGTGTCGACGAACGTGAACTCGCGGCCGGCGCTGCTCTCGGTCCGGCGCACCGTGGCGTCGAGGGTCGCGAACAGCTGGTTCTGCACCAGGACGCCCGCGCTCGTCAGGCGGTTCAGGAGCGAGGACTTGCCGGCGTTGGTGTACCCGGCGATCGCGACGCTCGGCACCTCGTTGCGGTGCCGGTCGGCGCGCTTGGCCTCCCGAGCCGGCCGGAAGCCCGCGATCTGACGGCGGAGCTTCGACATGCGCGTGTTGATGCGCCGGCGGTCGAGCTCGATCTTCGTCTCACCCGGACCACGGGACCCCATGCCGGCACCGCCGGAGACCTGACCACCGGCCTGGCGGGACATCGACTCACCCCAGCCGCGCAGACGCGGCAGCAGGTACTGCAGCTGGGCCAGCTCGACCTGGGCCTTGCCCTCGCGCGTGGTGGCGTGCTGGCTGAAGATGTCGAGGATCACGGCGGTCCGGTCGATCACCTTCACCTTCACGACGTCCTCGAGCGCTCGGCGCTGGGAGGGGGCGAGCTCCGTGTCCGCGACGACCGTGTCGGCGCCGGTCGCCTTGACGACCATGGCGAGCTCCTCGGCCTTGCCCTTGCCGAGGTAGGTCGCCGGGTCGGGGTTGGGCCGGCGCTGCAGGAGCCCGTCGAGGACCACGGCACCGGCGGTCTCGGCCAGGGCGGCGAGCTCGCGGAGGGAGTTCTCGGCGTTCTGGGCGTCGCCCTGGGGGTACACGCCGATCAGCACGACCCGCTCGAGCCGGAGCTGCCGGTACTCGACCTCGGTCACGTCCTCGAGCTCGGTGGAGAGCCCGGTGACGCGCCGCAGGGCGGCGCGGTCCTCGCGCTCGTACTGGTCGCCGTCGCCGGACCAGCCGTGCTCGTCGACCGATCGTGTCTGGATGGCCTGGGCCGGAGCGAAGATCGCCGACGTGGCCCGGGTCTCGGCATTGCGGAGGACGCGTTCCACGACACCCTCGGCGCTGTCGTCGGATCGTCCGTCGTTCATGGTGGTTTCCGTCATCTTCTCCACAGGGTACCGCCGCCACGCCCGGGACACACGGGCTCGCCGGTACGGTTCTTCCATGGCGAACGAGCACTACTTCTCCGCGAACCCCTCGTCGGAGGCCCGTGAGCGACAGGTGCACGTCACGCTCGCCGGACGGTCGCTCACGCTGTCCACCGCCGCGGGCGTGTTCAGCCCGGACGGTGTCGACCGCGGCACCAGGGTGCTGCTCGGCTCCGTGCCGCCGCCCGCGCCCGAGGGCGACCTGCTCGACATCGGCTGCGGGTGGGGGCCGATCGCGATCACGATGGCGCTCGAGTCGCCGGACGCCCGGGTCTGGGGCGTGGACGTCAACGAGCGGGTCCTCGGTCTCGCGCAGCGCAACGCCGTCGCAGCCGGGGTGTCGAACGTCACCGTCGGGCTGCCGGACGAGCTCCCCGCGGACCTGCGCTTCCGCACGATCTGGTCCAACCCGCCGATCCGGGTGGGCAAGGACGAACTGCACGCCATCCTGCTGACGTGGCTGCCCCGGCTCGAGGTCGGCGGGGACGCCTGGCTGGTGGTGTCGAAGGACCTCGGCGGGGACTCCCTGCAGCGGTGGCTCGGGGACGCGCTCGGGGACGGGTTCGCGGTGTCGCGGGCCACGACCGACAAGGGCTTCCGCGTGATCCGGGTCCGCCGGACCGCCGAGTAGCCCGGGGCAGGGCGCAGGCGGCGGGTCGGGCTGCGCTGGGCTGCGCCCGTACCCGCGCGAGACGCCGGCGTCGACGCGAGACGCATCCGGACAGCCGAGACGCCGCCGAGATCGACGGCGTCTCGCGCGCATGACGGCGTCTCGAGGACACGCCGGCGTCTCACGAGCACACCTGCGCGTCGTCTCCGCCTCGCCGTCCCACTGGCACGACGGCGTCCCGCTCGCGCCGGCACGGCGGCAGCGCGGTACCGCGGCACCGCGGCACCGCGCCACCGCGGCAGCGTCAGACGGTCAGGTCCCCGGAGAACACGAGCTCTGCCGGACCGGCCAGCGCGACGTGCTCGCCGTCCTCCGCCGCGAACATCCGCACGGTGACGACCCCGCCCGGCACCCGCACCCGCCAGGTGTCCGGCGCCGAGGGCCCCGCCCAGTACCGCGTGGCGAGGGCGGCCGCGACCGCACCGGTGCCGCAGGACAGCGTCTCGCCGCTCCCCCGTTCGTGCACGCGCATGGTGATCTCCCCCACACCGTCCTTGACGAGGGGGTCACCGGGCAGCACGAACTCGACGTTCGCGCCCGCTGCGGGCGCCGGGTCGAGGACGGGGACGTACGTCAGGTCGACCTCGGCGAGCTCGTCCTCGGTCGCCACGGCCACGACGACGTGCGGGTTGCCGACGTCGATGCCGAGTCCGGGTCGTGCACCGTCGAGCTCCTTCGCTCGCACGGTGACGTCGTTCGCCCCGCCGCCCTCGATGCCGAGGCCCCAGCGCCCGAGGTCGGCCGAGAAGCCGTTCGTGGTGCGCTGGACGTCGACGAGCCCCTTGCGGCTGCCGACCGTGAGCGTCTCCCCCGGCGCGAGGTCGACGAGCCCGGACTCGGTCAGGTACCGCGCGAAGACGCGGATGCCGTTCCCGCACATCTCGGCGACCGAGCCGTCGGCGTTGTGGTAGTCCATGAACCAGGTGGCGGCGGGTTCGACGGCGACGAGCGTGCGCCCCTCGGGGATCGCCTCCGACCGGACCGCCCGGATGACACCGTCGGCGCCCACGCCGAAGCGGCGGTCGGCGATGGCCCGGATGCGCTCGGGGGTCAGGTCGACCGTTGCGTCGGGGTCGGCGAACAGGACGAAGTCGTTGCCCGTCCCCTGGCCCTTCGTGAAGTGCAGCTCGGTCACGGCACGATCCTACGGGCCGCCGCATGCAGCCCCGCGACGTCGGCGCCGCTGACGTCGATCACCTCGGCGTCGTACCGCTTGAACCAGGACACCTGTCGCCTGGCGTACTTGCGGGTCGCGACCGCCGTCGCCTCCACCGCCTCGGCCGTCGTCGCTCGGCCGTGCAGGACGTCGAGCGCCTGCGAGTACCCGATCGCCGCGCGCGCCGTGCGTCCCTGCTCCAACCCCTCCGCGCAGAGCGCCTCCACCTCGTCGACGAGGCCGTCGGCGAACATCCGCTCGGCCCTCGCGTGCAGGGACGCGACGAGCCCGCTGCGCTCGCGGTGCAGGTGCAGCACCCGAGCCGGTCGCCATGCGCGGGGCGCGGCCGGGAGGCGCGGGGTCACGACCTCGGACCGGCTCGCGATCTCCACGGCCCGGATGAGCCGCCGAGGGTTGCGGGAGTCGACGTCGGCTGCCGCGGCCGGGTCCAGGGCGCGCAGGCGCGCGAGGAGGGCGTTCGGCCCGTGCTCGGCGTGCTCACGCTCGAGCTCGGCGCGGAGCTCCGGGTCGGTGCCGGGGAAGGCGAGGTCGAACAGCACCGCCGACACGTAGAGCCCGCTGCCGCCGACGAGCACCGCGGTGCCGCCGTCCGCCGTGATCCGTTCGACGTCCGCACGGGCGCCGCGTTGGTAGGCCGCGACGCTCGCCTCGTCGGTCACCGCGAGCACGTCGAGCTGGTGGTGCGGGATGCCCCGCCGCTCCGCGACCGACAGCTTGGCGGTGCCGACGTCCATGCCGCGGTAGAGCTGCATGGCGTCGGCGTTCACGACCTCCGCGGGACGGCCGCTCGCCCGCAGCCGTTCCGCGACGGCGAGGGCGACCTCGGACTTGCCGGTGCCGGTCGCACCGACGACCGCGATCAGGTCGGGGGTACCGTCCTGGCGCGGTCCGACCGCCGCGAGCGGCCGGTCAGCGTCCGACACGGAGGCTCGGCAGCCCGAGCGAGACCGGACGGGGCCCGGCGCCCGGGGCGGACGGGGTCGGCACACCGCAGCTCTCGGCCTGCGCACGGTCCCAGGCGTCACCGGCACGGGTCCGACGGATCCGCAGGGGGCCCTCGTTGTCGGCGATCAGGAAGTGCGGGGCTGCGCGCGTGATCTCGACGGTGACGACGTCGCCGGGACGCGGGACGGCGGAGCCCTGCGGCACGGCGAAGTGCACGAGGCGGGAGTCCTCGGCACGGCCGGACAGGCGGTGCGTGGTCTCGTCCTTCTTGCCCTCGCCGGTGGCGACGAGCACCTCGACGCTCCGACCGACCTGCTTCGCGTGCTCCTCGGCGGTGATGCGGTCCTGCAGCGCGATGAGCCGGTCGTAGCGTTCCTGCACGACCTCCTTCGGCAGCTGGTCCGGCATCGTCGCCGCCGGCGTGCCCGGACGGATCGAGTACTGGAACGTGAAGGCCGAGGCGAACCGCGACTGCTCCACGACGCGCAGGGTGTCCTCGAAGTCCTCGTCGGTCTCACCGGGGAACCCCACGATGATGTCGGTGGAGATCGCTGCGTCCGGGATCTTCGCCCGCACGCGGTCGAGGATGCCGAGGAACCGTTCACTCCGGTAGCTCCGACGCATGGCCTTGAGCACCCGGTCCGATCCGGACTGCAGCGGCATGTGCAGCTGGGGCATGACGTTCGGGGTCTCGGCCATCGCGTCGATCACGTCGTCGGTGAACGCGGCCGGGTGCGGGCTGGTGAACCGCACGCGCTCGAGGCCGTCGATCTGACCGGCGGCCCGGAGCAGCTTGCCGAACGCTTGACGGTCGCCGAACTCCACGCCGTAGGAGTTGACGTTCTGCCCGAGCAGCGTCACCTCGATGGCTCCGTCGTCGACGAGCGCCTGGATCTCGGCGAGCACGTCGCCCGGACGACGGTCCTTCTCCTTGCCACGGAGCGACGGGACGATGCAGAAGGTGCAGGTGTTGTTGCAGCCGACGGAGATCGACACCCAGCCGCTGTGCGTGGAGTCGCGCTTGGTCGGCAGCGTCGACGGGAACACGTCGAGCGCTTCGAGGATCTCGATCTGCGCCTCGTCGTTGTGCCGGGCCCGCTCGAGCAGGGTCGGCAGCGACCCCATGTTGTGCGTGCCGAAGACGACGTCGACCCAGGGCGCCTTCTCGAGGATGACGTTCTTGTCCTTCTGCGCCAGGCACCCGCCGACGGCGATCTGCATGCCGGGGTGCGTGCGCTTGATGCCCGCGAGCTGCCCGAGGTTGCCGTAGAGACGGTTGTCCGCGTTCTCGCGCACGGCGCAGGTGTTGATGACGACCACGTCAGCCTGCTCGCCGTCCGACGCCACGTACCCGGCCGCCTGCAGCGACCCGCTCAGGCGCTCCGAGTCGTGGACGTTCATCTGGCACCCGTGGGTGCGGACCTCGTAGGTTCTGGGGCGGGCTTCGACGGTGGCCATGATCGTCCCAGTGTAGGTCGACCGCGGCGTCCGCAGAACGGCCGTCGAGCCCGCCGCCGCGCTACTCGAAGCGGACGGTGCCCCCACCCGAGGGCGAGCGTCGCGGCGGACCGTCGAGCGCCCGCTCCACCGCGATGCGGACGACTCTCGAGCCGTACCCCTTGCGCATCAGGAAGCCGCTCAGGCGCCGCTCGGCAGTCGCTCGGTCGAGCCCACGGAGTTGGCGTGCACGCTTCTCAGCGAGCTCGATCGCGCGGACGAACTCGTCGTCGGCGTCGTCCTCCGCGGCCTCGAGCGCCGCGTCGATCGCCGCCTGGTCGATGCCACGGCGTCGCAGCTCGGCGACCACGCCCTGGCGGCCGAGGCCCTTGCGCTCGTGCAGCCGGTCCACCAGGTCGGTGGCGAGGGCCACGTCGTCGAGCAGACCCACGCGCACCAGTCGGGCGACCTCGTGCTCGACGACGTCGTCGTCGAGGTCCTGCTTCGTCAGCAGCTGCCGCATCTCCGACTCGCTGACCCCCTTGCGCCCGAGCGCCCGCATGCTCACGCGCTCGGCATCGGCGCGCTGCTCGTCGAGCGGTCGTGGGGCGTCCGCCGGGTCGATCTCGTCACCGCTGGCGATGGCGAACACCGATGCGCTCGCGGCGTCCGCGGTGTCGTCGTCGTACCCGTGCTGCTCGGCGCGTGCACTCCGACCGGAGCCGTCGCCGACAACCGGCGACACCCACTCCGCCTCGGACTGCTGTCCGCGGAACGGGATCGCGGCCGGCACCGGCGGGTCGTCCTCGACGGGCGTCCCCGTCGCCGACCCCGAGCTGGCGGACTCGTCGTGCGCCGCGGTGGTCGACGCTCGGCCGAACCGCCGTTCGTCGTCACCCAGCACCATCGACTCGGGCGCCCAGCCGTCGGACGACGCGGTGCCGTCCGGAACGTCACGCTCCGCGCGCGGAGCGAGCTCGACCGGGCTAGAACTCGGCTCGACCGGGTTCGGCTCGGCCGCGCCCGGCTCGACCCTGCCCTCGACCGGGCTCGATCGGACAGGTTCCGGCTCCGCCGGCGGGGTGCGTCGACCACGGCGGGACCGCGCACCGAACAGGTCGGTGACCGGTGCGAGGCCCTCGTCGTGGTCGTCTGCGCCGGTCACGCGCCCTTGCGCTCCGCCAGCTTCGGCGCGATCGACTCGACCGGAGCATCGGCCTTGGCGCCACCGACGCCGAGCTTCGCGAGGATCTTGCCCTCGATCTCCGCGGCGATGTCCGCGTTCTGGATCAGGAACGAGCGCGAGTTCTCCTTGCCCTGCCCGAGCTGGTCGCCGTCGTAGGTGTACCAGGCACCCGACTTCTTCACGATGCCGTGGTCGACACCGAAGTCGAGCAGCGAGCCCTCGCGCGAGATGCCCGTGCCGTACAGGATGTCGAACTCGGCCTGCTTGAAGGGCGGAGCCATCTTGTTCTTCACGACCTTGACGCGGGTGCGGTTACCGACGGCGTCGGTCCCGCTCTTCAGCGTCTCGATGCGACGGATGTCGAGGCGGACCGACGCGTAGAACTTGAGCGCCTTGCCGCCGGCGGTGGTCTCCGGGCTGCCGAAGAACACGCCGATCTTCTCGCGCAGCTGGTTGATGAAGATCATCGTGGTCTGCGTCTGGTTCAGGCCACCGGCGAGCTTGCGCAGGGCCTGGGACATGAGGCGCGCCTGGAGACCCACGTGCGAGTCGCCCATCTCGCCCTCGATCTCCGCGCGCGGCACCAGGGCAGCGACCGAGTCGACGACGATCAGGTCGATCGACCCCGAGCGGACGAGCATGTCGGCGATCTCGAGCGCCTGCTCACCGGTGTCGGGCTGCGACACGAGGAGGGCGTCGATGTCGACACCGAGCTTCTTCGCGTACTCGGGGTCGAGCGCGTGCTCCGCGTCGATGAAGGCTGCGATGCCACCCGCGCGCTGCGCGTTCGCGATGGCGTGCAGCGTCAGGGTCGTCTTACCCGACGACTCCGGGCCGTAGATCTCGATGATGCGGCCGCGCGGGAGGCCGCCGATGCCGAGTGCGACGTCGAGCGCGACGGAGCCGGTCGGGATGGTGGCGACCGGCGCGCGCTCGTCCGAGCCGAGACGCATGACCGTCCCCTTGCCGAACTGCCGGTCGATCTGGGCGAGTGCGGTCTCGAGGGCCTTCTCGCGGTCTGCGGGTGATGGCATGGGGTGCTCCTTCGTGCTCGGTGTCGGCCGCCTGTAGGCTGTCGCGTCCACCCCAGCCGGTGGTGCAGGGCTGGTGTTCGGCGACAAGGCTTCGGGCTGTTCCCGATGACCTCGAACCTAGGGCGGGCCACCGACATCACTGCCTGCGACCGCGCGACCTGTGGACGATGGTCCGGGACAGCGCCGATGTGCAGGAACCTAGCACCGATCGAACACGCGTTCGAGCAACACGCCGAACACAGTTTCGGACGACGGCGTCAGTCGCGCGGCTCCGCCAGGCCCTTGCCGTGCCGCTTGTCCAGCGGGACGTCCTGGGAGTCACAGAGTGCTTCCCACACCCGCCTGGCGTCGATGCCCGCGTCGAGCGCGTCCGCCGCCGAACGTCCACCGAGCTCCTCGAGCACGACGTCGCGGGACACCACGGCGCCGTAGGCCTCCCCGAACACCTGGTCGACGGCTCGCCAGAACTCACTCACGCGCATCGGTCCAGCGTAACGACGAACGCCCCCGCCGGCGGACCGGCGAGGGCGTTCGAGGGGGTGGTGCGTCAGCGCACCGCGAGGTCGTTGTCGAACTCGGCGACGAGGTCGTCGGGCAGCGTGTCGGGGACCGGGGTGAGCCCCTCGACGACTGCGAGACGGTCGCCCACCTCGCGCATGATGGTCGAGATCGGGGTGTCGAGGGCATCCGCGACCGAGGCGAGGATCTCGGAGCTGGCCTCCTTCTGCCCACGCTCGACCTCACTGAGGTACCCGAGCGCGACACTGGCCTTGGATGCGACCTGACGGAGGGTCCGGCCCTTCTGCAAGCGGAAGTCCCGAAGCACGTCGCCGATCTCCTGACGAACGAGAACCATGTGGACTCCTCCTTCCTGTCGTCTCCGCGCCCGCCCGGTCCGGGTGACCTGGGGTCGGGTTCAGCAACAGTAGCGTTGCCGTTCGCAGCATGCTAACCACGCCGGCTGCCGTCCTGCTGGAGATTGCGTGGGATGTAACCCAGTGGCAACAGGACCTATTCCCCGCTGTCGACCTCGGTCGTCATCCGTGCCAGGAGTTCGGAGACGGTGGCCGAGCGGATTGCTGCCCGGTCCCCCTCGAGGTGCAACTCCGTCGCGACACTGCGTTCCGCGGATGCGATGCCGACGAAGACGGTGCCCACCGGCTTGCCGTCCTGCGGGTCCGGTCCGGCGACGCCGGTCGTGCTGATCCCCCACGTGGCGGGGACGCCGTCCACCGCCAGGGCCGTCCGGACGCCCGAGGCCATCTGCCGTGCAACCTCCGGGTCGACCGCGCCGTTCGACGCGAGTAGGTCGGCGTCGACCCCGAGCACCGTCGCCTTCACCGGCGTGGCGTAGGCGACCACCCCGCCGCGGACGACGGCGCTGGCCCCGGGGACGCCCACGAGCGTCGCGACGACGAGTCCGCCCGTGAGGGACTCGGCGACCGCGACGGTCTCGCCCCGGGCGGTCAGGACACCGACGAGCGCGCGCGCGAGTTCCTCGTCCGACACCGACCCCGACTGCGACCCCGACTGCGACCCCGGCATCGACGACCGACCCGTCGGACCGGCGGCCCCGGTACCGGCCGACGTCATGCTGCTCGGCGGTTGTGCTTCCAGGCCTGCCACAGGTAGTCCGCCCCGCTGAGCACCGTCGCGAGGAGCGCCGCCGTCATGAGGATGCCGTTCACCCAGTGCGCCAGGTCCCCGACGACGTTCCACCACGGGAACAGTGCGAGCGTGATCGCGACGGCCTGCAGCACGGTCTTGATCTTGCCGCCGCGGCTCGCCGGGATGACCCGGTCGGACAGCACGGCGAAGCGGAACACGGTGATGCCGATCTCCCGGAGCATGATCAGCACCGTGACGATCCACGGCAGCTCACCCAGGATCGACAGCGCGACGAGGGCACCGCCGATCAGGACCTTGTCGGCGATCGGGTCGACGAGCTTGCCGAAGTCCGTGACCAGGTTCTGGCGTCGGGCGATGATGCCGTCCGCACTGTCCGTGACGATCGCGACGACGAACACGACGGCCGCCCAGACGCGCAACGACGTGTCCTGGCCGCCGTCGGAGAGCAGCATCACGAAGAAGAGCGGCGCCATGAGGATGCGCACCACGGTGATGATGTTGGCGACGTTCGCGGTCGATGCCGGGCCGTCCCCCTTGCGGAGCAACCGTCCGCGCCAGGGGAACCGAGCCCCGTGTGTGGTCTCCGAGCTGGTCACGTGCTCACTCCCTGCCCGTCAGTCCCCATGCGTCCTCGTCCGGTCCGTCGTCCTCGACCTCAGGGTACCCGCGGGTCATGTCCGCCACCGGGTCCGAGCCGTACCGGTCGTCGTCCTGACCACCGGCACCCGCCCCGGCGGGTCCGGCAGGAGCCCCGGAGCCGGCCGCAGCCGGAGCCGGGTCAGCCCCGGCGACGGAGGTCGTGCCTCCCGGCCGGACCGACGGCGGTCCGTCGGCAGCCGGAGCAGCCGGCGGCTCCTCGCCCCGGAGCTTCGCGAGCACGCCCGGGAGCTGGTCGGGCGTGACGAGCACGTCGCGGGCCTTCGACCCCTCGGACGGCCCCACGATGTCACGCGACTCCATGAGGTCCATCAGTCGGCCCGCCTTCGCGAAGCCGACGCGGAGCTTGCGCTGCAGCATCGAGGTCGAGCCGAACTGGGTCGAGACGACCTGTTCGACCGCGGCGAGCAGGAGCTCGAGGTCGTCGCCGATGTCGGCGTCGATCTCCTTGCGCTCCACCACGGCCTGGACGTCCTGCCGGTACTCGGGGCGCGCCTGGCGCGTGACGTGCGCGACGACCTCGGCGACCTCGCTCTCCTGCACCCAGGCACCCTGCACACGGACGGCCTTCGACGAGCCCATCGGCAGGAAGAGCCCGTCACCCTGCCCGATGAGCTTGTCGGCGCCCGGCTGGTCGAGGATGACCCGCGAGTCGGTGACGCTCGTGACCGCGAAGGCCACGCGCGACGGGACGTTCGCCTTGATGAGACCGGTGATGACGTCGACCGAGGGCCGCTGCGTCGCGAGCACCAGGTGGATGCCGGCGGCACGGGCGAGCTGGGTGATCCGGACGATCGACTCCTCGACGTCCCGAGGGGCGACGAGCATGAGGTCCGCGAGCTCGTCGACCACGACGAGCAGGTACGGGTACGGCTTGAGCTTCCGCTCGCTGCCGGCGGGCAGGACGATCTCGTCGTTCTGCACGGCCTTGTTGAAGTCGTCGACGTGCCGGAACCCGAACGACGCCAGGTCGTCGTACCGCATGTCCATCTCCTTCACGACCCACTGCAGCGCCTCGGCGGCCTTCTTGGGGTTCGTGATGATGGGCGTGATGAGGTGCGGGACCCCGGCGTAGATCGACAGCTCGACGCGCTTCGGGTCGACGAGGACCATGCGGACCTCGGACGGCTTCGCGCGCATCAGCAGCGAGGTGATCATCGAGTTGATGAACACCGACTTGCCGGAGCCCGTGGAGCCGGCGACGAGCAGGTGCGGCATCTTCGCCAGGTTCGCGACGACGAAGCCGCCCTCGACGTCCTTGCCGACGCCGATGGTCATCGGGTGCTTCGACTTCGTGGCCGCGCCGGAGCGCAGGACGTCGCCGAGGGAGACGATCTCGCGGTCCGTGTTCGGGATCTCCACGCCGATCGCGCTCTTGCCCGGGATCGGTGACAGGATGCGGACCTCGTTCGACGCGACGGCGTACGACAGGTTCTTCGACAGCGCCGTGACGCGCTCGACCTTCACACCGGGACCGAGCTCGATCTCGTAGCGCGTGACCGTCGGTCCGCGCGAGAACCCCGTGACCTTCGCGTCCACCTTGAACTCGGTGAGCACGCCGGTGATCGCCGCCACGATGTCGTCGTTCGCCTGGCTGCGGGCGACCGAGGGGGTGCCGGCGCTGAGGGTGGTGGCTGCGGGCAGGCGGTACGGGGCTGCCGGGTCCTCGTCGGCGGCGGTCGCGGCGGGCAGGCCGTCGTCAGCGGCCTCGGGCTCGGGCGCCGTCGGCGAGACCACCGGGGAGACTCCGGCGTCGGGCCGGGCGACCGCCGCGGGCTGCTCGGGCACCGGGGTGCCGAAGTCGCGGAGGGCCTGTTCGGCGACGGCGAGATCCTGCTCGACCTCCTGTGCGCCGTGCACGTCGTCGTGCTCGACCGAGTCGTTGAGGTTCACCGAGGCGGGCACCGCGGGCGTGTGGTCCACGAGTCCGGCGGCCGCGCCCGCGTTCGCGCCGACGGCCGGAGCAGCGGCACCGGCAGCGGCACCTGCAGCCGTACCGGCACCGACGCCGACTCCGGCACCGGTTCCGCGGTCGGGCACGGCCTGCGTCGCCGACGCGGGCAGCACGGGGCTGTCGTACGCCGGGTCCTCCTCGCGCCCGGACTTGTTCCGGCGCCACCACGGGACGGTGCTCTCGGTGTCCTCGCTGCCGGCAGCCTGCTCGTCCTCGAACCCGAGGTCCTCGAACAGCGGGAAGTCGGTCTGGTCCTTCGTGCGGCGCTTCGACGTCCGTGCTCGGGGCGCGGCCGGAGCGGCGTCCGCCTCGGTGGCGGGTTCGTCCTCGGCCACGGGGGCCGGCGCACCGAACAGGTACGCGTACAGCTCGTGGAGCCGGCGTCCGGTCTTGTTCGGCGGGGTCTTCGTGATGATGAAGAGCGACAGCACGAGCAGCACCACCGCGACCGGCACCGCGACCCACACGGTGGCGACCGCGACGAGCCAGCTGATCACCACCCAGCCGAGGACACCACCGGCGGCGGCCAGGGCGACCATGCCGTCGGACGCGCTCGGCTGCCCGCCGAACACGTGGCAGAGCGACGCGATGGAGACGAGCATCAGCCCGAGACCGATGCCGATCCGGGTGTTGTCGTGCACCGACGCCGGGTGGCGGAAGAGCCATCCGGCGAAGACGATCATGATGACGGGCAGTGCGACCGCCAGTCGCCCGAAGAGCCCGCCGAACGTGTAGGCGTCGAGCGTGACGGACACCGGGTTCGTGGGGTTGAGCCACTCGACGACACCGCCCGCGAGCGCGAGCACGAACAGGAGGAACGGGAAACCGTCGCGTCGTTCGTCCTTGGCGAGGGTCTCCTTGCCGAGCAGCCGGAACAGTGCTCCGACGCCGTGCGCCATCGCGAGCCATGCGGTCACGACGGGGTTCTGCTCGCGGAACACCGGGGTGGGTGCCGCCTGCGGCAGCTTCTTCGTCGTGGCCTGCGTGCGCGACGTACCGCGCGACCCGCTCCCGCGGGACGACGTGGACGCGCGCGAGCGCGTGGTCGACTTGGTGCCTCCGGCCATGCGACGGAGCCTAATCCCCGCTCGGGACATTCCGTGGTCGCCCCGCCGCGACCGGACGCCCTCCGCGCTCAGTACCGGATCGCGTCGATGACCTTGACCCGGACCGCCACGATCGCGGGCAGGAACCCGGCGAGCGCCCCGACGAGCAGCGCCGAGCCGACACCGATCAGCGCCGCCTCGACCGGGAAGGGCGCTCCCCCGACGTCGACCCCGCTCGTGATGAGCCCCCGGACGGTCTCGTTCCCGAGCACCGCCGCGCCGACCATGACGCCGATCCCGCCGGCGACCAGCGTCCCCAGCACGTTCTCGAGCAGCACGGCGACGAAGATGCGTCCGGCGGTCGCACCGACCCCGCGTCGGATGCCGATCTCGCGGATCCGCTGCCGGACGCTCACCAGCGACACGTTGAGCAGCCCGAGCCCGCCGAGCACCAGGACGAGGACGGCGACCCCGGCGATCACCCAGCGCAGCGCACCGAGCGGGTCGCCGTCGACCGAGCCGGCCGCGTCGGAACGGTTCGCGTCGACGGTCCACCCGGGGCCGAGCGCCCGCTCGGCGTCCGATGCGATCCGTCCGGCGACCGCCTTCCCGTCGCTCTCCGGTACCCACACCTCGAACAGCCGCTGCGAACCGTCGTCGGGTGCGGCCTCCGCGCTCGACGTCGCGACCGACCGCGCCAGCTGGTAGAACATCGGCTCGGTGTCGTACTCCGAGGACACGTACCGGCCGATCACGACCGCGGTGACGTCGGGCGTCCCCGGCAGGCGCACGACCGGGTGCGTGACGACGTCCGGGCTGCCGAGACGGTCGAGGAACGCCTGGTTGACGACGAGCGCCGGCGCGAGTCGATCCCGGTCGTCCTCGGTGAACCACGCCCCGTCGTCGACGCGGACGCGGTGCATCTCGGCGTACGCGGGGTCGACGGTGACGCCCTGGGCCAGGGTGACCCCGTCGGGGAACTGCACGGGGCGCTGCGTCCACGACGCCTCGGTCGAGAACCGGACGTGGTAGCGCTCGGCGCCGGCGCGGAGTTCCCGGTCGAGCGCCTCGGCGTCGGCCGCGGCAGCGGCACCCGTGCCGTCCCCCGTGGCCGAGGACGAGCCGGTGACCTGGTAGGTCGCCGGCCGTCCGCCGTACTGCTCGTCGAAGGCGGCGGTCACCCGCTCGGCGAGCGACCCGAAACCGACGACGACCGCGAGCGACGCCACCGCGATCGTGACCCCGATCAGGCTGAGCACGACCCGGCCGCGGTGCACGCGGAGCTCCTGCCAGGACTCGACGAACGTCCCGACGACGGTGGTGAGGAGCCGGTTCACGCCGCCACCCCCGGCCGCTCGACGGAGGCGGACTCGGACGCGGACGCGGACGCGGACTCGGTAGCGGAGGCGGACTCGGTAGCGGACGCTGCCGTGTCGACGACGAGCCCGTGGTCGATCCGGTGGACGACGTCCGCCCGTGCTGCGACCGCGGTGTCGTGGGTGATGGTGACGAGCGCCGCGCCGGTCTCGGCCGCGACGGTCTCGAGCAGCTCCATGACCACGCGGCCGGTGTCGACGTCGAGTGCACCGGTCGGCTCGTCGGCCAGGATGAGCCGCGGCGACCGGACGAGTGCCCGGGCGATGGCGACGCGCTGCTGCTCCCCGCCGGAGAGCCGGTGCGGCTGCGTGTCGGCACGGTCGGCGAGGCCCACCCGGTCGAGCATCCCCAGTGCCAGGCGACGACGCGACCAGAACGCCCGGCCGGTCGCGTAGAGCAACGGGACCTCGACGTTCTCGACCGCGGTGCGACCCTGCAGCAGGTTGAACTGCTGGAAGACGAAGCCGACGTCCGCGCCGCGCACCCGGTCGCGTCGGACCGAGCCGGCACGGCCGACGTCCCGCCCGTCGAACTCGTGCAGCCCCTCGGTCGGGGTGTCGAGCAGGCCGAGGACGTTGAGCAGCGTCGACTTGCCCGAACCCGAGCGGCCGACGATGGCGACGCGGCTGTCCGCCTCGACGTCGAGGTCGACACCGCGCAGGATCTCCAGCGTGGAGCCGTCGGGGAGCGGGACGGACTTCCGGAGGTCGCGGACGTGCACGAGGCTCATCCGGTCACCACCGCGCCGTCCTCGGCGAACTCGTCCTCGGGCTGCGCCTCCTTGCCGGGGACGAACTGCAGGACGGTCTCGCCCTCGGTCAGCCCGTCACGCACCTCGACCGTCTCGCCGTCGTTGAGGCCGAGGGCGACCTCGCGCTCGGAACGCTTCCCGTCGTCGTCGACGACGGTGACGACGCCGCGCTGCGCGGTCCCCTGCACGGCGGTCGTCGGGAGCGTCAGCACGCCCTCGGCCGAGCCCGCGGACACGGCGACCGTGACCTCGAGCCCCGGGAACACGGTGACGTCCCCGGGGACGTCGCACCGCAGCTGCGTCGCACTCTCGGCGCCCGAGGAGCCCCCGCCACCGTCCGCACCGTCGGGACCCGCGTCCGACGGCTCGCCCGCCGCCGAGGCGGACGCGGAGCTGAGCGCGAGGTTCGTGCAGGTGAAGGGCGCCGGCCCGTCCGTGATGGTGACGGTCGCCTCGGAGGGGCGCGAGGTGAGTCGGTAGAGCTGCGCGGCCTCGAGCGTCGCGGTCACACGGTACGACTCCGGGGCGACCCGGGCGACGGTGTCGCCGATCGCGACGGGCTGCTTCGCCACCAGGTCGAGTCCGGACACCGTGCCGGACGACGAGGCGACGACGGTCGCGAAGGTCACGGATGCCGGCGAGGGCTCGCCGTCCTCGGTCGTGCCCTCCGCCGGGGTCTCGACCCGCAGGTCGATGATCGGCGCGCCCTGCTCGACGTGCGTGCCGTTCGTCACGAAGACCCGGTTGACGGTGCCCTCGGCGGTGGAACGCACCGGCGTCGCGGCGACGGACTCGACGTGACCGGTCGCCTCGACGTCGTTGACGACGTCCCCCGTCTCGACGGTGACGGTCGGGTCCTCCAGCTGCGCGGTCGGGGTCGTCTCCTCGCCCTCGGGCTGCGCCGCGAAGAAGGCGAGGCGGACGAGGGACACCGCGATGGCGGCGAACACGAGGAACTTCAGGCCGGGCCACACCCAGCGACGCAGGACGGTCACCCTGGGACGGTATTGGCTGACATACCGAGGGAGCATCAGCCTGTGGGATGACGCAGGTCGGCCACCCGGCCGGTCACGCGGTGGACGCCCGTCCGCACCACGGGGTGCAACGCGGCCGGGAGGCACGGCGAGCGTTCCCGGGGAACGCTCGCCGTGCCTCCCGGCCGGCTGCGGCGCGTCTGCCTACGCCTCGATGACCACCGGGACGATCATCGGGCGGCGGCGGTGCTTCGTGTTCACCCAGCGGCCGACGGTGCGGCGGACGACCTGCTGGAAGGCGTGCGCGTCCCGCGTGCCGTTGCCCGCCGCGTCGGCGAGCGCCTTCGCGATCTGCGGACGGACGTCGTCGAAGACGGAGTCGTCCTCGGCGAAGCCGCGCGACTGGATCTCCGGGCCGACCACGCACTGCCCCGTCGTGAAGTCCACGGCGCAGAAGATCGAGATGAAGCCCTCCTCCGCCAGGACCCGACGGTCCTTGAGGTCGGCGTCGGTGATCTCGCCCACGGTCGATCCGTCGACGTAGACGTAGGCGATGTCGAGCTGTCCGGCGACGCTCGCGACGCCGTCCTTCAGGTCGACGACGATGCCGTCCTGGCCGAGGATGACGTTGCGCGGCGGCACACCCGTCTGGATCGCCAGGTCGGCGTTCGCGTACAGGTGGCGGTGCTCGCCGTGCACGGGCAGCACGTTGCGCGGGCGCAGGATGTTGTAGCAGTAGAGGAGCTCGCCGGCCGACGCGTGACCGGAGACGTGCACCTTCGCGTTGCCCTTGTGGACCACCTTCGCGCCGAGCTTCGTCAGCCCGTCGATGACCCGGTAGACGGCGTTCTCGTTGCCCGGGATGAGGCTCGACGCGAGGATGACGGTGTCGCCCTCGCCGATCTCGATCTGGTGCTCGAGGTTCGCCATGCGCGCGAGGACGGCCATCGGCTCGCCCTGCGACCCCGTCGACATGTAGACGATCTGGTCGTCCGGGACGTTCTTCGCCTTCTTCGTGTCGATGAGCACGTCGTCCGGCACCCGGAGGTAGCCGAGCTCGGCGGCGATGGTCATGTTGCGGATCATCGACCGCCCCATGAACGCGACCTTGCGGTTGGTCGCGGCGGCGGCGTCGAGGACCTGCTGCACGCGGTGGACGTGCGACGAGAAGCTGGCGACGACGACCTTCTTGCGGGCGCGGGAGATGACGTTCTCGAGCACCGGTCCGATGTCACGCTCGGGCGCGGTGAACCCGGGGACGTCGGCGTTGGTCGAGTCCGGCAGGAACAGGTCGACGCCCTGCTCGCCCAGGCGGGCGAAGGCACGGAGGTCGGTGATCCGGTCGTCCAGCGGGAGCTGGTCCATCTTGAAGTCACCGGTGTGCAGCACGCGCCCGGCGGGGGTCGTGATCGCGACGGCGAGGGCGTCCGGGATGGAGTGGTTCACGGCGACGAACTCGAGGTGGAACGGACCGAGCTGCTCGGTCTGGTCCTCCTGCACGACGAGCGTGTAGGGCTTGATCCGGTGTTCCTTGAGCTTCGCCTCGACGAGCGCGAGGGTCAGCGTCGAACCGATCAGGGGGATGTCGCCCTTGAGCTTGAGCAGGTAGGGGACGGCGCCGATGTGGTCCTCGTGCCCGTGGGTGAGCACGACACCGAGGACGTCGTCGAGACGGTCCCGGATCGGCCCGAAGTCGGGGAGGATGAGGTCGACGCCCGGCTGGTGCTCCTCGGGGAAGAGCACGCCGGCGTCGACGACGAGCAGCTTGCCGTCGAACTCGTACACGGTCATGTTGCGACCGATCTCGCCGAGACCCCCGACGGGGATCACGCGGAGGGTGCCGGGTTCGAGCGGCTGCGGTGTGGAGATCTGGGTGGGCATTCGGTCCTGACTGTCGTGCGACGCGCTACCGCTGCGCCGCGTGCTTTCCTAACGTGTGGTGCCTGGCACCTTCGGCAGTGCGCCGCCGGCCGCCGCGTTGCGGTCCGGGCGGAAGTTCGAGAAGTCGGCACCGGGGATGTCCCGGACCGCTTCGAGGGAGGTCTCGATGGCGTAGGCCTCGGTGTCCTCGGGGCCGACGAGCGGCAGCCGGACGCGCGGGCTGCCGATCCGGCCGAGGCCGTGGAGCACGTACTTCGCCGCGACGGTCCCGGGGACGTGGGTCATGATCGCACGGACGAGCGGTTCGACGCGCTTGTGCTCCGCGGTGGCGGTCGCCAGGTCGCCGCGGTTCACGGCGTCGACGACCGTGCGGTACGGCGTGCTCGTGATGTTCGCCGTGACGCCGATCAGCCCGGTGGCGCCGATCGACAGGTGCGGGAGCACGTTCGTGTCGTCGCCCGAGAAGTACATGAGGTCGGTGTTGTTGAGCACCCGGGAGACCTCGGCGAAGTCGCCCTTGGCGTCCTTCACGGCGAGGATGTTCGGGTGGTGCGACGCCCGCACGATGGTCTCGTACGTGATCGGGATGCCCGTGCGGCCCGGGATGTCGTACAGGATCACCGGCAGGTCGGTGGCGTCGGCGATCATCCGGAAGTGGGTGAGGACGCCCGCCTGGGTCGGCTTGTTGTAGTACGGCGTGACGATCATCACGCCGTCGGCGCCGGCCTTCTCGCTCTGCTTGTAGAGGTGGATCGCGTGCGCGGTCTCGTTGGAGCCGCCGCCCGTGATGATCTTCGCGCGGCCCGCGGCGACGGACTTGCCGACCTCGACCAGGCGGAGCTTCTCCGGGTCGGTCAGCGTGCTCGTCTCACCGGTGGTGCCGGTGACGACGATGCCGTCGGCGCCGGCCGTGATGCAGTCGTCGATGTGCTGCTCGACGCCGGGCCAGTCGACCTCGCCGTCGGCCGTGAACGGCGTCACGAGGGCGACGAGGACCTGACCGAAGGGATTCTCACGCGGGGACACGCCCTCCAGCGTACCGGGGATGCGCGCCGCGGCTGCCGTCCGGTCGGACGGTGCGCGGCTCGCGGACGGTGCGACGCCGCGGCCGGCTCCGGCGCGGCTCGGCTGCGGCCGGGAGGCGCGGCCCGGCTCCGTGCGGGAGGCGCGACTCGCGGACGGCGCACGGCTGCGGCCGGGAGGCGCGGCGCGGCTCCGTGCGGCGACTCGCGGCCCGGCGGGTGGACGCCGCGCGCTGGCGCGGTGCACAACCGGAAGCACGTCGCACCACGGGATTGCGTGGCGCGACGTGCTTCGTGTTGTGCGCGAGCACGTCGCGCCGGCGCGTGCCGGCCGCGGGCACCGCGGGCACCGCGGGCACCGCGGGCACCGCGGGCACCGCGGGCACCGCGGGCGCTACGCGCGGCGGCGCCACTCCCGGAAGCGGTAGCGGGTGGCGTCGACGCGCGACTCCTGCCACGGGCCCTCGTCGACGAGCTCCCACGCGTCGTCGAGCGCCGGCGCGCGGGTGTCTCCCGGTACGTCGCGGTCGACGATCGTCTCGGACACCCGGTCGGCGAAGGGCAGGGCGTCGGCGTAGACGGCTCCCCCGCCGATCACCCACACGGTCTCGTCGGTGTCGAGTGCGGTCGCCAGGTCGTGCACGACCTCGGCGCCCTCGGCCGACCACGAGGTGTCCCGCGTCAGCACGACGTTCCGACGCCCCGGCAGTGGTCGGAACCGCGGCGGCAGTGAGTCCCAGGTGCGCCGCCCCATCACGACCACGGCGTCGCCGGTGACCTGCCGGAAGTGCGCGAGGTCCTCCGGGACGTGCCACGGGATGCCGCCGTCGGCGCCGATCACACCGGACGCGGTGCGCGCCCAGACCATGCCGACACCGCGGACGGGCTCGGTCCAGGCCATCAGACGGCGACCGCGGCCTTGATCGCCGGGTGGTGCTCGTAGTCGACGACCGTGAAGTCCTCGTACACGTAGTCGTCGATCGAGTCGCGCGGAGCGATCTCGAGCGTCGGGTACGGGTACGCCGTGCGGGAGAGCTGCTCGCGGACCTGCTCGACGTGGTTGTCGTACACGTGGCAGTCGCCGCCGGTCCACACGAAGTCGCCGACCTCGAGCCCGGTCTGCGCGGCGATCATGTGCGTGAGCAGCGCGTAGGACGCGATGTTGAACGGCACGCCGAGGAACATGTCCGCGCTCCGCTGGTACAGCTGGCACGAGAGCTTGCCGTCGACCACGTAGAACTGGAAGAACGCGTGGCAGGGGGCGAGCGCCATCTCCGGCACGTCGGCGACGTTCCAGGCCGAGACGATGAGACGACGGGAGTCCGGGTTCGTCCGGATCTGCTCGATCACCTGGGCGATCTGGTCGACGTGCTCCCCCGACGGGGTCGGCCACGAGCGCCACTGCACGCCGTAGACCGGGCCGAGGTCGCCGTCCTCGTCCGCCCACTCGTTCCAGATGCGCACGCCGTGCTCCTGCAGCCACCGGGCGTTGCCGTCGCCGCGCAGGAACCAGAGCAGCTCGTAGGCGACGGACTTGAAGTGCACGCGCTTGGTCGTGACCAGCGGGAAGCCCTGCGACAGGTCGTACCGGAGCTGCGCGCCGAAGATGCTGCGCGTGCCGGTGCCGGTGCGGTCGCCCTTCGGCGCACCCTCCTCGAGCACCCGGCGCAGCAGGTCTTCGTAGGGAGTGGGGACGGTGGGATCGGGCTGCACGGTCTCGCTCACACGGAGAGCCTACGTCCACGACACGGCGAGCCTCCGTCCACGAGGAGAACCCGGGGCTCGCTGAGTACCGTGGGCCGCATGTCGACCCAGCCGCTCTCGATCCTCGTCGCCGGTGCGTCCGGCTTCATCGGGACCCCCCTCGTCCGCGCCCTGCGCGAGGCCGGACACCACGTCACGATGCTGACCCGCAGCGAACCCCGCACCGCGAGCGCGTTCCGCTGGTCCCCCGGCACGCGACCGCTCGACCCGGCGGTGCTCGACGGCGCGGACGTCGTGATCAACCTCGCCGGCGCGAACATCGGCAGGCTGCCCTGGACCGAGTCGTACAAGCGGGAGATCCTCGACTCGCGCGTGCAGGCCACCGAGACCCTCGTCGAGGCGATGCGCCACGCGACGAACCCTCCGGCGCTCTTCCTGTCCGGGTCGGCCTCGGGCGTGTACGGCGACCGTCCCGTGGACGTCCTCGACGACGACGCCGAGGCCGGCCGGGGCTTCCTCGCCGACGTCTGCACCCAGTGGGAGGCCGCCGCGACCGCAGCCCCCGAGGGCGTCCGCGTCGTCCTGCTCCGCACCGGCATCGTGGTCGGGCAGGGCGGCGGCGCACTCGCACCCCTCGTGCCGCTCACCAAGGCGGGACTGGGCGGCAAGCTCGGCACCGGTGGCCAGTTCTGGCCGTGGATCGCGCTCGAGGACGAGGTCGGCGCGATCGTGCACCTCGCCACCAGCCCGGAGGCCGCCGACGTGCGCGGCCCCGTCAACCTCGCCGGACCGGAGGCCGCGGTGTCGAACCGCATCACCCGCCGCGTCGCCGAGGACCTGCACCGCCCCTACCTGTTCAGCGTGCCGGCCTTCGCCCTGCGCACGCTGCTCCGCGAGGCCGCCGACGAGATGCTGCTCTCGAGCCAGCGCATGGTGCCGCGCAAGCTCACCGGGTCCGGCTACCGGTTCCGGTACGAGCACGCCGAGGACGCGGTCGACGCGGCCTTCTGACCCGACGACCGGAACGACCCGACGAACCGGAACGACCCGACGACCTGACGGACGGGAGGCCCGTGGCGGACACCGCCACGGGCCTCCCGTCCGTCAGCGGGTCGCCGCCGCCTTCACCAGTGCGGTCCGCATCGCCGCTCGCGCGCGCTTGCGGTCACCGGCGGCGTCGTAGACGATGCCCAGTCGGTACCAGCCGCGCCAGTCCTCGGGGTCGGCCTCGACGGCGTCCCGGTACCGCGGGAACAGCTCGTCGGCTGCCTCGCGCGTGGGGCGCCCCGACGGGCGGACGGGGACGACGTCGTCCGGGGTCGCGCCCTCGCGCTCGAGCCGCGCGCCGAGCCGTGTGATGCGCAGCCCGAAGCGGACCTCGAGCACGAGCAGCAGCGCGCCGATCGCCGCGACGACGAACAGCGCGACGCCGATGCCGATGCCGATCGGCTGCCCGGTCGCCACGAACGCGACCGCACGCTGACCGACGAGCCCGATGTAGAGCGCGAGCAGCAGGGTCATCAGCGCCGCACCCCAGAACGGGGAGCGGAGGGACCGCCAGGTCGACGTCACGGCTGGCCGATGCCGAGGACGCTGCCGAGCCCGACGGTCAGGCCGCGGGCACCGACCACGGCGGACAGCGCCGCCCGGACGCCTGCGACGTACGCCACGTCGTCGTTCGTGTCGTGGCGGATCGTGACGGTCTCACCGGGGCCGCTCAACAGCACGTCCTGCACCGCCTTCACCCCCGGCAGGCGCAGGGAGTGGATCGGGACGCTCGCCACCTGCTGCCCGCGGGCACGCTGGTCGACGTGCGGGGCGTCGACGGGACCGACCTCGCGACGGGCGTCCGCGATGAGCTCGGCGGTCCGGACGGCGGTGCCCGACGGGCTGTCGATCTTGCCCGCGTGGTGCGTCTCGACGATCTCGACGGACGGGAACCACGGCGCGGCGATCGTGGCGAGGTGCGTGGCGAGCACCGACCCGATCGAGAAGTTCGGGACGACGAGCACACCCTGGTCGGGCCGTGCCTCGAGCCCGGAGCGGAGCGTTGCGAGGCGGTCGAGCGACCAGCCGGAGGTCCCGACGAGGACGTTCGCGCCGCTCGCCAGGGCGTGGTCGACGATCGCGGGGCTCAGCGCGGGCACGGTGACGTCCACCACGACGGCTGCTCCGCCGAACACCGACGGCGGTGCCTCGTGCACGGCGTCCTTCGAGGACAGCGACGCGACGAGCTCGAAGCCGTCGAGCGACTCCACGACGGAGGCCACCAGGCCCCCGAGACGACCGGTGGCGCCGACGACGGCGACGGGAGTGACCATGGCTCCATCCTAGGATCGACGCATGCCGCTCCAGGTCAGGTCCGTGCCCGCCGACGCACCCGAGGTCGACGCGCTGCTCGACGCCTACCTCGACGAGCGCGAGGCGACCTTCCCGAGTGCGCAGGGCTCGTACTCGCGGAAGCGCACCCCGGCCGTCGAGTTCACGGCGCCGAACGGCGTGTTCGTGGTCGCGTACGAGGTCGACGAGGACGGGGCGCTCCCGATCGGGTGCGGCGGCCTGCGACGGATCGCCGCCCGTGCGGACGGCGATGCCACCCCGGACGACGACGCACGGTTCGAGGTGAAGCACGTCTACGTCTCCCCCGCCGGACGGGGTCGGGGCGTCGCGACCGCGGTGATGGACGCACTGGAGGGCGCCGCGCGGGACCTCGGCGCGACGAGCGTCGTCCTCGACACGAACGACTCGCTCGTCGCCGCGGGTGCGATGTACCGGAGCCGCGGGTACGAGCGCACCGCGGCGTTCAACGAGAACCCCAACGCGACCGCCTGGTACTGCAAGCCGGTGCGCTGACCGGTGTCGTGCCTCCCGGCCGGCCCCGTGGCGCGCTGGGCGGTGCGCCGCTAGACGGGTTGTTCGACCGGCAGACCCGTGCGGAGCTCCACCGGCAGGTGGGCCAGGTCGTTGAGGGTGACCACCTCGGCCGGCTTCGCGGAGCGGATCCGGATGATGGTGAGCGCCGTGTGCGCCACGTTGGTGCCCATCCAGCGCCACTCCGGTGCCTGGAAGGCCTCGCGGACGAACCAGCCGATCACGGCGTTGTGCGTGATGAGCAGGTCGTGGCGGTCCTCGCGCGCCGGGGTGAACCACTCGGCGACGGCGTCGCCCATCTGGGCCTGCCCGGCGACGATCTCCTCTTCCGTCACGCCGCCGTACCATCCCTGGTACGCGTGCGGCATGTCCGGCGTCGGTCCCGACGGGATGCAGTCGAAGAGCAGCGTCGAGGGCTCCGGCTGGATCGAGGGCAGCCGCTGTGCGAGGTACGCAGCCGTCTCGCTCGGGGCGTCGAGCGGCGAGTGGTACACGCCGTCGAAGGGCACCCCGCCGAGGCGGTCGGCGACGAGCACTGCCTGGCGCTTGCCGCGTTCGGAGAGCTTGCCGTCGCGGAGTCCGTGCTCGGCGTCCTGGTGTTCACCGTGCCGGACGAGGTACAGGTAGTGCGACACGTCCGTCACCCCTCGACGCCGATGGCCGCGGCGAGTTCGTCCCGCTGCACGGCTCCCACCACCGAGGTGATCGTGGGTCGGGTGAGCAGGTCGCGCGCCAGGTCGAGCACGTCGCCGGCGGTGACCCGGTCGACCCGCTGCAGCGCGGTGCCGAGGTCGGTGAACTCCCCCGTGCCCAGTTCGGACCGGCCGAGGCGGGTCATCCGGGCGTCGGAGTCCTCGAGCGAGAGCGTCAGGGCTCCCTCGATCTGGCCCTTGGCGCGGCGGAGCTCGTCCTCGGTGATGCCGTCGTCGACCATCCGCGCGAACTCGGCGTCGATGATCTCGACCACGCCGGCGACGTTGTCCGGGGCACAGCCGGCGTAGACGCCGAAGGCGCCGTTGTCGAGGTAGGCCGGGGCGAAGGAGGACACGGCGTAGGCGAGTCCGCGGCGCTCGCGGACCTCCTGGAAGAGGCGCGAGCTCATGCCCCCGCCGAGCACGGCGTTCAGCACGCTGAGCACCGGGCGGCGTTCGTCGCGGAGGTCCAGCCCCTGCGAACCACGGAGCATGCTGACCTGCTCGGTCGGCCGGTGCGCGACGGCGAGGCGCGGCACCGCCGGGTCGGCGACGGGCTGCGGAGAGCGCCGGGCGAGCGGCGAGGCCCGCGGGGCGTCGCGGAAGACGCGCTCGACGAGTTCGCGGAAGCGGTCGTGGTCGACGGCACCAGCGGCGGTGACGACGATGCCGTTCGGTGCGTAGTGCTCCCGGTAGTGGTCGAGGACCTCGTCGCGCCCGACGGCACGGATGCTCTCGGGTGTCCCGCCGATCGGACGGCCGAGGGGGTGCCCGTCGAAGGCAGCGGCGAAGAAGGCCTCGCCCGCGACGTCCGCCGGGTCGTCGGCGGCCATCGCCAGCTCCTCGAGGATGACGCCGCGCTCGACGGCGAAGGCGTCCGCGTCGAGCACCGAGCCGGTGACCATGTCGCCGATCACCCCGACCGCCATCGGGACGTCGGTGTCCCGGACCCGCGCGTAGTAGCAGGTGTACTCCTTGGCGGTCGCGGCGTTGTGCTCACCGCCCACGGAGTCGAACGCGATGGCGATGTCGAGTGCGCTGCGTCGACCGGTGCCCTTGAAGAGCAGGTGCTCGAGGAAGTGCGTGGACCCGAACTGCCCTTCGCGCTCGTCACGGGACCCGACACCGACCCAGAAGCCGAGGCTCGTGGAGCTCGCCCCCGGCACCGACTCGGTGAGGACCCGGACACCGGACGGCAGCACGGATCGACGGACGAAGGCACCACCGGACGTCAGGAAGGACGTGTCCTGGGCCTCGAGCGGCAACGGCACTGGCTGGTTCATCGCAGGAGAGCCTACTGACCCGGCAGGGCCGATCATCCAGATTCCACAGGCTCGCGGCGCGTGCCTCGAACTGGGGTACATCCGAGGAGGATAGAAAGACTCGTCTGTCTGTCCTCACTGTGGTACAGTCGTCACATCGGGTCGGAAGCCCCCCTAGATTCCGACCCGGTGGCTCGGGACATCAGTCCTGCGCGGCGGAGTCCCCCCACTCCCCCGCGGAGCCGATGAGTCCGAGGAGCAGCGCTGTGACGGTCGATTCCCCCCAACCGGCCGTCCAGCGTCTCCCCGGCCCGAGCACGAACCTCGCGTCGCCGGACGGGTCGAGCGTCCCCCCGGCTCCCCGCTCCGGCGGCGCGAAGGTCCGCATCCTCCAGACCGCGTCGAGACTCTTCTACGAAGAGGGCATCCGCGGCGTCGGCGTCGACCGCCTGATCTCCGAGGCGAGCGTCACGAAGGCGACGTTCTACAAGCACTACGGGTCGAAGGACAACCTGATCCTGGCCTACATCCGGGCGCAGGACGAGCGGGTGCAGCAGGCCTTCGCGCGCCTGGTCGAGGAGGCAGCCTCCCCGGTCGAGGCCGTCCGCGCCTGGGTCTCCGCCGTCTCGGACGACGTCGGCCGACCGGACTTCCGCGGCTGCGCCTTCCTCAACGCCGCTGCCGAGTACCACGATCCCCGCGACCCGGTCCGCCAGGTCGTCGCCGCGCACCGCGACTGGTACACGGAACAGCTCTTCGCGCTGCTGCAGCGCGCCGGACACCCGATGCCGGGCGACGGCGCCGACGAGCTCATGCTCGCGCGCGACGGCGTCATGGCCGGTGCGTACGCCGGCGACGCCATCGCGGCCACCGCCGCGCTCGGGCGGGTCGTCGAGCGCGTCATCACGCGCTGACCGGGACGGGCGCGTCCGACGCCTCCCGGGTGGGCAGCGGACGGCCGGGAGGCACGTGGCGGCGCCGTCCCGCGCCTCCCGTCCGTCCCATCCACGGGACAGGACGCGGGTGTTGGCTGGACGCATGGCCAACGACCCCAACTGGAACCTCCCCGAGGTCCCCTCGTTCACCCTGACCAGCCCCGACTTCAGCGACGGTGGCGCACTGCCCGACTGGGCACGCGGCTCCGACGCCGGTGGTGAGGACCGCTCCCCCGCACTCGAGTGGTCCGGCGCCCCCGACGGCACGCAGAGCTACGTCCTCACCGTGTACGACCCCGACGCGCCGACCGGCTCGGGCTTCTGGCACTGGAGCCTGACGGACGTCCCGGCCTCGACCACGTCGCTCCCGCAGGGCGCCGGCACCGACGACGCGCTGCTGCCCGCCGAGGCGCTGCGGCGTCGCAACGAGTACGGCACGGACACCTTCCTCGGTGCCGCCCCGCCCGCCGGCCACGGTCCGCACCGCTACGTCTTCACCGTCAGCGCCCTCGACGTGCCGGTGCTCGAGGCCCCCGCCGACGCCACGCCGGCGGTCGTCGGCTTCCTGCTCCGCGAGCACCTGCTCGGCCGCGCGCAGCTCACCGGCACGCAGGAGACCCCCGCCTCCTGACGCCGCCCGGGACACGGCGACGGCCGCCGCTCCAGCAGGAGCGGCGGCCGTCGTCGTGTCAGCAGCGCGAGGCGCGAGGGATCAACCCTCGGCGTTGTCCTCGGTGTGCTTCTCGTGGCCCTCGCGGCCCTCGGTGTCCACCTCGTCGGCGACGACCGGCGCGAGCGAGAGCTTGCCGCGGTCGTCCACCTTGGTGACCTCGACCAGGACCTTCTGGCCGACGCCGAGCACGTCCTCGACGTTCTCCACGCGCTTGCCACCGGCGAGCTTGCGGACCTCGGAGACGTGGAGCAGACCGTCGCGGCCCGGGAGCAGCGACACGAAGGCACCGAACGTCGCGATCTTGACGACCGTGCCGAGGAACTGGTCCCCGATCTCCGGGTTCGTCGGGTTCGCGATGGCGTTGACCTGCGCACGGGCGGCCTCGGCCGACGGGCCGTCGACGGCGCCGATGTAGACGGTGCCGTCGTCCTCGATCGAGATGTCGGCGCCGGTCTCGTCCTGGATCCCGTTGATCGTCTTGCCCTTCGGGCCGATCAGCTCGCCGATCTTGTCGACGGGGATCTGCACCGAGATGACGCGCG
>Ga0308167_1000487_pt1 | contig 68193 bp, 63 predicted proteins | sample PhyCR1_2_FD_202138 | JGI IMG/M metagenome (GOLD analysis project Ga0308167, IMG submission 202138) | Phyllosphere microbial communities from UC Gill Tract Community Farm, Albany, California, United States - DLSLRC.R1 | ecosystem: Host-associated > Plants > Phyllosphere > Unclassified | place... | reverse complement strand
GGGACTGCTGTAAACGCCAACGCCGGATATGTGCATGATTGCCACTAAGCAATACGTCGGGAACACGCTGATCCGCATACACCTCCGGTCGGGTGTAGTGCGGGCAATCCAGCAGACCATCCGTGAAGGAATCTTCCTCCGCAGAGTCCGCATGCCCTAAAGCTCCGGGCAGCAGTCGTGTAACCGCATCAATCAGAACCATCGCCGGTAGCTCGCCACCAGAGAGTACATAGTCACCAATCGACCACTCTTCATCGACATAAGCATCTATAAAACGCTCGTCAATGCCTTCATAGCGACCTGCAATAAGGATTAATGCTTCCTCATTCGCCAGCTCGCGTACCGCCGACTGATTCAGTTGACGGCCTTGGGGCGACAGGTAAATCACCTTCGCCGCCTCTCCGGCTGCTTCTCTGGCCTGAACCAGTGCATCTTCCAGAGGCTTGATCTTCATCACCATGCCCGGACCACCACCAAATGGGCGATCGTCCACAGTGTGATGTCGATCCGTTGTGTAGTCTCGCGGGTTCCAACAAGTCAGCTGCAAGAGCCCTTGTTTCACCGCACGACTAGTGATGCCGTAGTCGCTGATGGCGGAAAACATTTCGGGAAACAAACTGATCACTTCTACGCGCAATTTAGCCACGCTTAGAAGTCCGCATCCCAATCCACCTTCATCTCGCCAGCGGCAAGGTCGACGCTCAGCACGCATTGCTCTGTATAGGGCAACAAGCGATCGCGATCATCCAGGCTACCTGGGCAAGGTTTGACTTCCATGACATCGTTCGAGCCAGTTTCCATCAGGTCAACAATCTTTCCGAGCAATTGCCCTTCAAGGTTGGTCACTTTCAGTCCCTGCAGCTGGTACCAGTAGTACTCGCCGTCGGTCAGTTCAGGAAACAGGTTACGCGGCACGCAGATTTCGAATTCGCGAAGAAGACCTGCTTCATCGCGGTCATCAAGCCCCTTGAGCTTTACAACCAGAAACTTGCCGTTATGAGAACGGCCACTGACCAGCTCTGCCTGTCGTACATCATTACCGCGCCGAAGCGTCAGCTTTTTGTAGTCCAACAGGTTATCAATTGGATCCGTAAAGGAATAAACCTTCACTTCGCCGCGTACGCCGTGAATCGAGTAGATTTTGCCGATAACGATCAAATCATCAGCAGTTTCAGGCGTCACGCTCATATTGCTCAGGCCGCGGCCTTGGCATTAACTTTCACAAGCTGAGCAACGCGCTCAGACATTTGTGCGCCAACGCTCAACCAGTAAGCGAGACGGTCTTCTTTAACGGAGAAACGAACTTCCTGACCACGGGCAACCGGGTTGAAGAAGCCAATTTGTTCCTTGTGGGAACCGTCACGTGGGTTACGGCTATCGGTAACGGTCAAGTGGTAAAACGGGCGCTTTTTGGAGCCGCCAAGGGCAAGACGGATTGTTAGCATGTGTAGATCTTTCCTGTAGTCGGTGCTGCAAATCTAAATGCACAGCGGGCGTAGGTGCCCGAAAGGCCGCATATTCTAAGGAATATCCGGACTTTTGCAAATGTCTTTTTCTGGCGCCTATCGACGCTACATCAAGATTTGCTATAAGGCCGCCACGAATGGCGACAGGTCAGCTCCCGCAAAACGCGGGTTTGCCGGGTGTCTCGCATCACTGCGAGGTGCCTGGGCGCAAGCGCCCGGGCAGGTAATTTACATTTTCGGCATGCCGCCGCCAGGCATCATGGAACCCATGCCGCGCATCATTTTGGCCATGCCACCTTTGGTGGAAAACTTTTTCATCATCTTTTGCATCTGTTTGTGCTGCTTGATCAAACGGCCGATGTCCTGCACCTGAGTGCCGGAACCCATGGCAATACGACGCTTGCGCGAACCGCTGATCATGTCAGGGTCACGGCGCTCGGCCGGTGTCATGGAGTTGATGATGGCTTCCATTTGTTTGAACTGCTTTTCTGCCGCGCCTTGGGCGTTGCCCATTTGCGCCAGGTTGACACCGCCCATGTTCGGCAGTTTGTCCATGAGACCGCCAAGGCCACCCATGTTCTTCATTTGCTGCAACTGGTCGCGGAAGTCTTCGAGATCGAAGCCTTTGCCCTTTTTGAGCTTTTTGGCCAGTTTGTCAGCTTTATCTTTGTCGAGCGTCTGCTCAGCCTGCTCGATAAGGCTAAGCACGTCGCCCATGCCCAGGATTCGCGAGGCAATACGATCCGGGTGAAAGGGTTCCAGCGCATCGCTCTTCTCACCCATACCGATGAACTTGATCGGTTTGCCGGTGATCGAGCGTACGGACAGTGCTGCACCTCCACGCGCATCGCCGTCGACCTTGGTCAGGATCACGCCAGTGAGCGGCAGCGCATCGCCAAAAGCCTTGGCCGTGTTGGCGGCATCCTGGCCGGTCATGGCATCGACCACAAACAGGGTCTCAGCCGGTTTGACGGCCGCGTGCAACGCCTGGATTTCGGCCATCATTTCGGCGTCGATGTGCAGACGACCGGCGGTATCGAGGATGACAACATCAATGAACTTCAGCTTGGCTTCCGCGATAGCTGCTCGCGCAATGTCCACCGGCTTCTGGCTGAGGTCGGACGGGAAGAAGGTCACACCCACTTCACCCGCCAGGGTTTCCAACTGCTTGATCGCCGCCGGACGGTAAACGTCGGCAGAGACCACCATCACGGTCTTCTTTTTGCGCTCTTTAAGGAAGCGCGCCAGTTTGCCCGCCGTGGTGGTTTTACCGGCACCCTGCAAACCGGCCATCAAGACGACAGCTGGTGGCGTGACATTAAGGACCAGGTCCTCGTTGGCAGCACCCATCAGGCTTTCGAGTTCAGCCTGGACAATCTTCACGAACGCCTGGCCCGGCGTCAGGCTGCGCGACACTTCAGTGCCGACAGCGCGCTCTTTGACCGCGTTGACGAAGTCTTTGACCACGGGCAAAGCCACGTCGGCTTCCAGCAACGCCATGCGCACTTCACGCAGGGTGTCTTTGATATTGTCTTCGGTCAGCTTGGCCTTGCCGGTGACATGGCGCAGCGTCTGCGAGAGACGATCGGTTAAATTTTCAAACATGCGCGATCCTTTCAGGCCCAAAGTAGACCGGGGTTAATGCGCCCAGCCCGTGTAAAACTGATGCTCAGCGAGCCTGCGGCGTGGGCAGGTGGCGGATTATAGCGAAGACTGGCAGCCACGGACACCTTACCGTCGGCTTATGTGGCTTTCGTGCACGGGCGGTTGTATGCCAAACTCAGTCCTTTGAGGCCCGCCTAACAGGATTTATGCTCACCTTGTCACCCAGCCTGCTACCCAGCCTCGCCGCCGCCTGCTTATACGCCGCTGCGACCGTTTATCAAGGCACATGCCTACGCCAGGGCACCAAGGCGAACAAACGCCTGCTGGTCACGCTCGGCATTCTTGCCGTCATTGCCCATGCCGCCAGCCTGTTCACCCATTTGCTGACCCCGGCCGGGCTTGAGCTGGACTTCTTCAGCGCCGCCAGCCTGATTGCCGTAGCCGTGATCACTGTGACGCTTGTGGCGTGCGCCCGTATTCCGGTCGAGAACCTGTTGCTACTGCTATTTCCCCTGGGCGTACTCACGGTGCTGCTCTCCGAGTTCGCACCCCCCGGTACGGTTCAGGTGATTAATGAAGAACCCGGTATTCTTGTTCATATCCTGCTGTCGATTCTGGCCTACGGCATGTTCACGATCGCCGTGTTCCAAGCCTTGTTGCTGTCGCTGCAGAACTACCAACTCAAGCACAAACACCCTAAAGGCCTGATCAAGAATTTCCCGCCCTTGCAAACCATGGAAAGCCTGCTGTTCGGCTTCCTGTGGGCAGGCTGGTCACTGCTGTCGCTGTCACTGATCTCAGGCTGGCTGTTCCTGGGCAACCTGTTTGCACAGCACTTGGTGCACAAGACCTTGCTTGCTTGCCTGGCATGGGTGGTGTTCAGCGTACTGCTGCTGGGGCGCTATCACTTGGGCTGGCGTGGGCACAAAGCCATTCGCTGGACGTTTGCAGGGTTCTGCCTGCTGATGCTGGCCTACTTTGGCAGCAAACTGGTTCGTGAATACATTCTGCATATCTGACGGTCGATGATTATGGATAGCTTGCCTCCCGGGCCGATACTGGCGGTATTGGCACTTTTGATTGCAGGCGCGGGGTTTCTTGCCGGTTTTTGCATGCGCAAGCGTGGCGCAATCGTTCAACGCGTCGAAGCCCAACCGCCTCGCAATGAGGCTGGCGGTCAGGATGACGAGCAACCCAGTACCCGCCCGCACCTGCTGTCCGGCATTCGCGCCCTGGATAACATCACGGTTAACGATATCCTGATCCCGCGCAGCGAGGTTGAAGGCCTTAACCTCGACGACCCCATCGAAGACCTGATCGAGCAACTGCGCCAGACCGAACGCACGCGTCTGCCGGTGTTTCATAATGATATCAATCAAGTCGAAGCCATCCTCAACACTCGCCACATCCAGCATTTACTACCGGACGCCAGCCTGACTAAAGAGGCGCTATTGGCAGCCTGCCATGAACCGTACTTCGTCCCCGAAAGCACCCCGTTGCAACTGCAACTGCTGAATTTCCATAAGCAGCAGCGCCGTCTGGGCGTGGTCGTGGATGAATACGGGGAAGTGCTCGGCATTGTGACGCTTGAAGATATCCTTGAAGAAATCGTGGGCGAGTTTGAGAACGAGCAAATCATCGATCACCCGCACATCACCCCTCAACCGGATGGGCGCTTCGTGATTGAGGGTGCAGCTTCAATCCGAGAACTCAACAAGGTCCTGAGCTGGCACCTGCCCAGCGATGGCCCAAAAACCCTCAACGGGCTTGTCACCGAAGCCCTGGAAACCATTCCGGAAACTACGGTTTGCCTGAAAATTGGCCCGTACCGGCTGGAAATCCTCGAGACAGAAGAAAACCGTGTCAGCCGTGTGCTGATCTGGCACAACAGCGTCAAGCCTGGGGCTTAAACGCTGCGTAAGGCCTTCTTACACTCGAACAAACCGGACTACGGCTGATAATGTGTCCACCCAGTCCCCGCACACGTGTCAGCCATGTGCCCGGTCTGTACAGCTTTTCAAAGTGACACGGCGTAAGACCACAACCTTAAGTGGCCGTGACCGCAGTAATGGATGGGCCAAAGACGGGGCGGCACCGCTTTTAAAGATCAACAGATCGCGGGCAAGCTCGCTCCTACCCGCGTGAAATACGTCGTGCTTTTGATCTAAAAGGGCCCCCAGTTCTCGGCGCGACAGCGCGACGTCGAAGACGGGGCGGCCCCTCCTACACGGGTTACAGCTCTACAACAACCGCTTGAGCGGCGCGAGTGGCTTTTGCACGGGCCGCTTCAATCGACTCGTCACGGGCCAGGGCGACGCCCATACGGCGCTGGCCATTGACCTCTGGCTTGCCGAACAGGCGCAAAGCCGTGTCCGGTTCGCTCAAGGCTGCGCCCAGGTTGGCGAAGGCCGTCTGGGTGGATTGACCTTCCACCAGAATCACCGCCGAAGCCGATGGCCCAAACTGACGGATCAAGGGAATCGGCAACCCCAGAATCGCCCGCGCATGCAGGGCGAACTGCGACAAATCCTGAGAAATCAGCGTCACCAGCCCGGTATCATGCGGACGCGGTGATACTTCGCTGAACCATACCTGATCGCCTTTGATAAACAGTTCGACACCAAACAACCCACGCCCGCCCAAGGCTTCAGTGACTGCTTTGGCCACACGCTCGGACTCAGCCAAGGCAATCGGGCTCATCGCCTGTGGTTGCCAGGATTCCTGATAATCGCCCTTCTCCTGACGATGACCGACCGGCGCACAGAATGTAGTGCCGCCAATATGGCGCACGGTCAGCAAGGTAATTTCGTAGTCAAAATCGATAAAGCCTTCGATGATGACTCGACCCTTGCCCGCACGGCCGCCTTCTTGCGCGTAATCCCATGCCTTCTGTACGTCGTCAACGCTGCGCAGCAAGCTCTGGCCTTTGCCCGACGAACTCATTACCGGCTTGACCACACACGGGAAGCCCAGGTCTTCGACCGCTTTGCTGTAGTCCTCGAAAGTGTCAGCGAAGTGGTACGGCGAGGTCGGCAAGTCCAGCTCTTCAGCGGCCAGGCGGCGGATGCCTTCCCGGTTCATGGTCAGCGACGTGGCACGCGCAGTCGGGATCACGGTAAAGCCTTCGGCTTCCAGTTCGACCAGTGTCGCGGTGGCGATGGCTTCGATTTCTGGAACGATGTAGTGCGGCTTTTCCAGTTCGATGACGGCACGCAGTGCGGCACCGTCCAACATGTTGATCACGTGGCTGCGGTGCGCAACCTGCATGGCCGGGGCATTGGCATAGCGATCAACGGCAATCACCTCAACGCCCAAACGCTGCAATTCGATGACGACTTCTTTACCCAACTCGCCGCAGCCACACAGCAATACGCGGGTCGCGGTCGGCGACAGTGGAGTTCCGATACGGGTCATTTCAGGTCCTCAAGGAAGCAAATCATCGAAGGCGCTTGCAACGCTCGCGCCTGCCGGGAAGAAAGGCCAGTATTTTACATGATCCAGCGTCTCAGGCTTTAGCTTGGTTGGCTTTGCGCAACCGCCAGGCCATGGCCAGCCAGACACAGGTCACACCGGCAAATTTTGAAGCCATCGCGGTAATGATCACGCCGGGGGTAAACGCGTCGATCATGCCGAAAAAGATAAAGGTATCAATGGGGATGCTCAGCGCCGAGCTGATCCAGAGCCGGTCGTGCAACGGCCGCCGGGTGATGCTGAACACCAGCCAGTCAATGCATTCGGACACGGCAAATGCCGTGGCACTTGCCAGCGCAATCGAAGGGTCGGAGGTGGCATAAGACAGCACCAGCGCCGCCAGCATGGCGAGCAGCGCGCCATGACCGTAGCGGGTTTGCACCATGTCACGCAGTACAAACACCAGCCCGCCCCAGGCCGACCAGATAATGTCCAGGTGCGGAGCCGAGGAAAACGCGTAGTTGATCAAGACGACGCTGGCGATATAAGCGATAAGGAACAGCATGGGAGCGAGCGACACCTCTAAATAAGGCGCACAGGGTACTTGAGTCGTACCCGATTTTGTAGGCGCGAGCTTGCTCGCGATCGTTCAACAGATCAAAAAACCGCGCCTACAGGGGTTATGGCTGGCTGCCCAGCACCCACATCACGCCGCTGGACTTGGCACGCTCATCACACAGCATCAACACGGCGCGGCGCTCGAGGTTGGTCATGCGGCTCCAACGGCTGATTTCGGCCACGGTTCGCTGGCAACCGGTGCACACGTCATCGTCATCCAGCGCGCAGATATTCACGCAGGGTGAGGCGACTGGGCGCTCTTCGTCATTCATCGTCTTGCACCGCCAGGTCACGGGCATAGCGCTGGCCGTTTTTGACGTAGTGATCGGCGCTGGCTTCAAGGCGCTTTTTTTGCTCATCGGTCAATTCGCGTACCACTTTGCCCGGCGACCCCATCACCAGCGAACCGTCGGGAATTTCTTTGCCTTCACCGATCAGTGCGTTGGCTCCGATGATGCAATGCTTGCCGATTTTAGCGCCGTTGAGGATCACGGCATTGATACCGATCAGGCTGTAATCACCCACCGTACAGCCGTGCAACATGGCGTTATGGCCAATGGTTACGCCCGTGCCCAGTGTGAGCGGGTAGCCCATGTCGGTGTGCATCACCGCTCCATCCTGCACATTGCTGTGCTTGCCGATCAGGATCAGTTCGTTGTCACCGCGCAGAACGGCATTGAACCAGACAGTGGCACCCTCCTCCAGCCGTACTTTGCCGATCAATGTGGCGGTGGGGGCTGTCCAACTGTCGGGGTGAGTGTCGACGATTGAATCGCCCAAACGGTATTTCATGTGAAAGTCCTCACGGCTGGCATGGCTGTCTAGGAACAGCTCTAGAGTTGGGTAAAACGTTCAGGCGGGATGTGCAGGTTAATATTGAGGTCGTCGTAAAGCAGGTTCATCAGCTCGACAATCATGATGGCCGTCAATCCCCAGATCTTGTAACCCTCATAGCGGTAGCTCGGCACATACCAACTGCGCCCCTGATAGTCGATACGGTGAGTGTGCTCACGCGGGTCCTCGCGGAAAAAATCCAGTGGCACGCTGAAGACTGCGGCGATCTCGGCATCGTTGGCCAAATATTCGACGTAATCCGGAACCACGCCCACGTATGGTGTGACCTGTATGCCGTGTAATGAAATCAATGGGCTGAGCGGCCCGACGATTTCGACAAGGCCGGGCGGCAAGCCTATTTCTTCTTCGGCTTCACGTAGCGCGGTAAACACCAGGTCCGGGTCTTCAGGGTCCCGCCGCCCACCCGGAAAGGCTACTTCGCCACCATGGGTCGAGAGCCCGCTGGCACGCAGGGTCAAAATCAATTCCGGTTCGTCGCTGCGGGTTACCGGCAGCAACACAGCAGCTTCAGGGAAACGGCGTTCGGTATTTAACGTCCGTGGGGTATAGCGACTTACACGGCTAAGCAGCTCGTCCAGCATAGGTCATCTCGATCCGTCACTTGTCGGGCATCATGCACCAAATTGCACGGGGCACCCAAGCCCCACTCTGTCGCAGGTCGTGAAAGAGACACTTGCTGTCCACCGGGCGCAGGGCCAAGATAGCCGCTGCCCCAAGAGAACACAGCATGAAATTTTGCAGCCTATGCGGCCACTCAGTCAGTCAACGCATCCCTGAAGACGATTCTCGTCTGCGTTATGTCTGTGACCATTGCCAGACCATTCACTACCAAAACCCCAATATTGTTGCCGGCTGCTTGCCGACCTGGGGCACGCAGGTGCTGCTGTGTCGGCGCGCCATCGAGCCCCGTAAAGGCTACTGGACACTGCCCGCAGGCTTTATGGAAAACGGTGAAACCGTTGAGCAAGCAGCCCAGCGCGAAACCCTGGAGGAAGCCTGCGCCCAGGTCGAGCACCTGGAAATCTACACGCTGATTGATGTTCCTCATATCAACCAGGTGCATATTTTCTATCGTGCCCGGCTGCAAAGCCCCGATTTCGCCGCTGGCATTGAAAGCCTGGAGGTGCGCTTGTTCGATGAAGCTGACATCCCTTGGTCAGCACTGGCTTTTCGCACAGTCAGCCGTACCTTAGAATGCTTTTTCGCTGACCGTCAGAGCGACACCTACCCTGTGCGCAGCGAAGCCGTAGCGCCGCTGAGCGACCTGATCAAACCCCAACAATAAGGTTGTCCGCCTTGCACCTCAGGAATACCCCTCTCATGCGTTGGCTGTTCTCTGCCCTCTGCCTGTTTTTTGCCGTTACTTGCCAAGCCTCTGTTGTCATCACCGTGAACGGCAAACCCGTCGATAAAAATCAAGTCCTCAAACCTGCTTCCACTCAGAAAACCGTCCAGGCCGGACAACGCATCGACAAAATTCTGGTCATCAAGTCCACACGCCGACTTGAACTCATCAGCAACGGCCAACCAATCAAGACCTACCGTATTTCATTGGGCAAACAACCCAAGGGGCATAAAATGCGTGAGGGCGACAAACGCACGCCCGAGGGCATCTATTGGGTCGACTGGCGCAAGAGAAGCAACAAATTCAACCTGGCAATGCACATTAACTACCCTAACATCAGCGATGCTGCCACTGCCCGGCGCGAAGGCGTGAACCCGGGCTCCATGATCATGATCCACGGCACCCCGGACAGCGAGGAAAACCCTGAAGAGCTGTTCCACACGCTGGACTGGACCGATGGCTGTATCGCAATGAAAAACTACGAAATGCGCGAAGTCTGGAACCTGGTCAAAGACGGCACGATGATTGAAATCCGCCCCTGAAAGCCTTCCCGGCAAACCATAAAAAAGCCCGCTGACCGTTACCGGTTCAGCGGGCTTTTTGTTTGGCCAGTGGCTAAAGGTCAGCCAACTGCCATACCTCATACGCGGGGGTTTCATAGGGGTGGCTGAGCTTGAGCGCAGCCACCACCTCGCGTATCAGATCGTCTGCAACGACCAGCTCAACCCTCCACTCGCCGACGTATTCGACCAGGCCGGTTTGCCCAATGAACGGCTGGCTGCCATCCAGTGCACGAAACTGGCCCTGCCCCATCGTCTGCCAGGCGCAGTGATCATAAGTGCCGATGCGACCACCACCGGCCGCGAATACAGCGTCCTTGACCACCTCAACATGGCTTGGCGGTACGAAAAAGCTGAGCTTGTACATGCTTAGTCGACCCACACGCGCGCGTTGCGGAACATGCGCAGCCAAGGCGCATCTTCGTTCCACTCTTCCGGACGCCACGAGTTCTGCACGGCGCGGAACACCCGCTCAGGGTGCGGCATCATGATCGTCACGCGGCCGTCACGGCTGGTCAGGCCGGTAATCCCGCGCGGCGAACCGTTCGGGTTAGCCGGGTAGCGCTCAGTCACTTTGCCGTGGTTGTCGACAAAGCGCAGCGCGACACAACCTGACTGGTCAGCTTGCAGCAAGGCTTCTTCACTGGCGAACTCAGCATGACCTTCCCCGTGCGCGATAGCGATTGGCATACGCGAACCGGCCATACCTTGCAGGAAAATCGAGTTCGACTCCTGAACCTGAACCATCGCAACACGGGCTTCGAACTGCTCGGAACGGTTACGCACAAAGTGCGGCCAGAACTCGCTGCCCGGAATCAGCTCGCTGAGGTTGGACATCATCTGGCAACCGTTGCACACGCCCAGCGCGAAGCTGTCGGCACGCTCAAAAAAGCCCTGGAACGCATCACGAGCGCGGGTATTGAACAAGGCCGATTTGGCCCAGCCTTCACCGGCACCCAACACGTCACCGTAGGAGAAGCCGCCGCAGGCAACCAGCCCCTTGAACTCATTCAGGTCGACACGGCCGGCCAAAATGTCGCTCATGTGCACGTCAATGGCATTGAAACCGGCACGGTCAAACGCCGCTGCCATTTCTACCTGACCATTAACGCCCTGCTCACGCAGCACGGCCACTTGAGGGCGGATGCCTTTTTTGATGTACGCAGCGCTGATGTTGTCGTTGACATCAAAACCGAGCTTGGCATTCAGGCCCGGATTGTCTTCTTCCAGCAGCACGTCGAACTCTTGGTCGGCGCACTCGACATTGTCACGCAGACGCTGGATCTGGTAGCTGGTTTCTGCCCACTGACGCTGCAGCAAACCGCGCTGGCCTTCAAAGACCGTCTCGCCCATCAGGCTGATGCTGATTTCACTGTTGTTCAGCGGTTGGCCGATAACAGCCACACAGTCGCCCAAGCCCGCCGCGCTGAACTGCGCCAGCACGCCTGCAGTCGAGTCCTGGCGAACCTGGATAACGGCCCCCAGCTCTTCGTTGAACAGAATGGCCGGGACTTCACGGGTGTTTTCAGTCAGGCAATCAAAGTTCAGGCTCAGACCACAATGACCGGCGAAGGCCATTTCCATCACGCTGGTCAGCAAACCACCATCGGAACGGTCGTGATAAGCCAGCAGATGACCATCGGCGTTCAGGCCCTGGATGACCGCGAAGAAAGCCTTGAGGTCTTCAGCGTCGTCAACGTCCGGTGCCAGCTTGCCCAGCTTGCCGTAGGTTTGCGCCAGGATAGAAGCCCCCATACGGTTTTGACCGCGGCCCAGGTCGATCAGGATCAGATCGGTCAGGCCTTTGTCCATGCGCAGCTCAGGCGTCAGGGTCTGGCGAACATCGAGCACCGGCGAGAAGCCGGTCACGATCAGCGACAACGGCGAGGTCACGCTCTTGTCAGTACCCTCATCGTTCCAACGGGTTTGCATCGACATCGAGTCTTTGCCTACCGGGATGGTGATACCCAACTCAGGGCACAACTCCATACCGACCGCTTTGACCGTGTCGTACAGACGGGCATCTTCGCCTGGGTGGCCCGCGGCCGACATCCAGTTGGCCGACAACTTGATGTCGGAAATTTTGCCAATCCGCGACGCGGCGATGTTGGTCAGGGTTTCGCCAATGGCCATGCGGCCCGATGCCGGGGCATCCAGCAGAGCCAGCGGTGTACGCTCGCCCATCGCCATCGCTTCACCGGTGTACACGTCGAAGCTGGTGGCGGTGACGGCAACGTCAGCCACAGGCACTTGCCACGGGCCGACCATTTGGTCACGGGCAACCAGGCCGGTGATGCTACGGTCGCCGATGGTAATCAGGAAGCTCTTGCTGGCGACCGCCGGGTGGTGCAGAACACGCTCGACACACTCGCCGATGTTCAGTTGCGCCGGGTCGAAGTCATCGCCCAGTTCTTGCTCACGCACGGCCGAACGGTGCATCCGCGGAGCCTTGCCCAGCAGAACCTCCAGCGGCATGTCTACCGGGTTGTTGCCGAAATGGCTGTCGGTGACAGTCAATTGAGGCTCGGCAGTGGCTTCGCCAACCACCGCAAACGGGCAGCGCTCACGCTCACAGATGGCCTGGAAGCGCTCGAAGTCTTCAACACCCACGGCCAGAACATAACGTTCCTGGGACTCGTTGCTCCAGATTTCGTGCGGAGCCATGCCCGGCTCGTCGTTTGGAATGTTGCGCAATTCGAAACGGCCACCACGCTCGCCGTCGTTCACCAGCTCAGGGAAGGCGTTGGACAGGCCACCGGCACCCACATCGTGAATAAAGCTGATCGGGTTTTTGTCGCCCAACTGCCAGCAACGGTCGATAACCTCTTGGCAACGGCGTTCCATTTCCGGGTTTTCGCGCTGTACCGAAGCGAAATCAAGGTCTGCCGAGCTTGCGCCGGTCGCCATGGAGGACGCTGCACCGCCGCCCAGGCCGATCAACATGGCCGGGCCACCCAGCACGATCAGCTTGGAGCCGACGGTAATCTCGCCTTTCTTGACGTGCTCTTCGCGAATGTTACCCATACCACCCGCCAACATGATTGGCTTGTGATAACCCCGCACTTCGTCGCCACGCGGGGTGGTGATGGACTGCTCAAAGGTACGGAAATAGCCGGTCAGGGCCGGACGACCGAATTCGTTGTTGAACGCAGCGCCGCCCAGCGGGCCTTCGATCATGATGTCCAGCGCATTAACGATGCGCTCGGGCTTGCCGTAAGGCACTTCCCACGGCTGTTCAAAACCCGGGATCTGCAGGTTGGACACGGTAAAACCGGTCAGGCCAGCCTTTGGCTTGGCACCGCGGCCGGTCGCGCCCTCGTCACGGATTTCGCCGCCGGAACCGGTCGCGGCCCCAGGGAACGGGGCAATGGCAGTCGGATGGTTGTGCGTCTCGACTTTCATCAGGATGTGCACCGGCTCCTGCACCGCGCCGTACTGGCGGGTTTCAGGGTTCGGGAAAAAACGCCCCGCCACGCTGCCGACGATGACCGAGGCGTTGTCCTTGTAAGCCGACAACACGCCTTCGCTGTGCATCACGTAGGTGTTCTTGATCATGCCAAACAGGCTTTTTTCCTGGCTTTGGCCATCGATGTCCCAACTGGCGTTGAAGATCTTGTGACGGCAATGCTCGGAGTTCGCCTGGGCAAACATCATCAGCTCAATGTCGTGCGGGTTGCGGCCCAGACCATTGAACGCATCGACCAGGTAATCGATTTCGTCTTCAGCCAGGGCCAGGCCCAATTCAACGTTGGCCTTTTCCAGGGCGGCGCGGCCACCGCCCAACACGTCGATTGCAGTCAACGGCTTGGGTTCGGCGTGACTGAACAGGCCACTGGCCTGCTCAAGGTTGCCCAGTACAATTTGTGTCATGCGGTCATGCAGGACCGAGGCAATCAGTTCGGCTTGCGCCTCGCTGAATTGTCCCGCCACATAGAAAGCGATACCGCGTTCCAGGCGCTGAACGTTCGCCAGGCCACAGTTACGGGCAATATCACTGGCCTTGCTCGACCACGGAGAAATAGTGCCAAAACGCGGCAATACCAGGAACAGCCGGCCAGTCGGCTCTTGGACCGGCACACTTGGGCCGTACTTCAGGAGACGAGCCAGTACCTGCTGTTCATCGCTGGTCAACTCCCCCGTTACATCGGCAAAGTGGGCGAATTCAGCATACAAACCACTGACAGCCGGAACCTTTTGGTTCAGTTGTACCAGGAGTTTGCTGTGGCGAAAGGCAGAAAGGGCAGGAGCGCCGCGCAGGATCAACATCTTCGGGACAGCCTCGGGAGGGGTGTGCTTTGAGGCCCGGCATTCTAGCCTAAACCATCGGCAACAGCACCCGAAACGGCACACCAGACGCACGCCTGGCTCCACTAACCGACCAAGGCCTTATTCTTTATGGCTATCAACACGCACGCAGCCCTGCTTTACGGCGCTTTAAACATCGCGCAAAGCCTTACCCTGTCAGGGTTTTAACGAAATTAAACGCGGATATCCGAACGACTGCGCGTTGTCGATATATGGCACCCGCGCTGCTTTGCGTATACTGGAAGGATGTTTTCTCTAACTGCATTCCGCCCGCGTTGCGCCAAATGGCTCCTCGCAACCGGACTCTTCCTGATGCTCGGTGCCTGCGTTGAAAAACCCAGCACCCTTGAGCGTGTAAAGGAGGATGGTGTACTGCGGGTGATTACCCGCAACAGCCCGGCGACCTATTTTGAGGACCGCAATGGCGAAACCGGCTTTGAATACGAGCTGGTCAAGCGCTTTGCCGATGACCTGGGGGTCGAGCTGAAGATCGAAACAGCCGACAACCTCGACGACATGTTCAATCAACTGAGCCAACCCGACGGCCCGGTTTTAGCGGCTGCCGGCCTCGTCAGCAGTGACAGGCGCCTGCAGCAAGCCAAGTTCTCTCATCCTTACCTCGACGTCACACCCCAGATCATCTACCGCAACGGCCAATCCCGCCCCACTACGACGGCAGACCTGGCAGGCAAGCGAATCACGGTACTCAAAGGCAGCAGCCATGCGGACCAACTTGCGGAACTCAAGAAGCAATACCCCGGCATTGAGTACGACGAATCTGATGCCGTCGAGGTCGTTGACCTGCTGCGCATGGTGGACGAAGGGCAAATTGATCTGACATTGGTGGACTCCAACGAAGTCGCCATGAACCAGGTCTACTTTCCCAACGTACGCGTGGCCTTCGACCTGGGAGATGCCCGCAGCCAGCGCTGGGCCGTCGCCGCAGGTGAAGACAACAGCCTGCTCAATGAAATCAACGAATACCTCGACAAAGTCGAAAAAAATGGCACGTTGCAACGCCTGAAAGACCGTTATTACGGCCATGTCGACGTGTTGGGGTATGTAGGTGCCTATACCTTTGCCCAGCACCTGCAACAGCGCCTGCCCAAGTACGAAAAGTTTTTCAAGGAAGCCGCCAAGAAGGAAGGCGTCGATTGGCGTCTGCTCGCCGCAATGGGTTATCAAGAGTCGTTGTGGCAACCGGCCGTTACCTCCAAAACGGGCGTGCGCGGCCTGATGATGCTGACCCAGAACACGGCACAGGCAATGGGTGTTTCCAATCGCCTGGATCCCAAACAAAGCATTTACGGTGGCGCGAAGTACCTGTCGCTGATCAAGAGTGAACTGGACAGCGACATTGCCGAACCTGATCGCACCTGGTTCGCACTTGCGGCCTACAACGTTGGTGGGGGGCATCTGGAAGATGCCCGCAAGCTGGCGAAGAAAGAAGGCCTGAACCCTAACAAATGGCTGGACGTGAAGAAAATGCTGCCTCGCCTTGCGCAAAAGCAGTGGTACAGCAAAACCCGTTATGGCTATGCCCGTGGTGGTGAGCCTGTGCACTTTGTCGCCAACATCCGTCGGTATTACGACATCCTGACGTGGTCAACCCAGCCTCAACTTGAAGGCGACCAGGTCGCTGACGGCAAGCTGCATATCCCGGGCATAGACAAAACCAAGCCCAAAGAAGAGCCACAACTGTAGGATGTGCAGGAGCGAGCTTGCTCGCGACCTTTTAAGCTTTACAAGATCGCGAGCAAGCTCGCTCCTACAGATGGCAGAGTTTGTGGGAATGAGCTTGCTCGTGATCTTTTGATCTAAGGGCACCCCGCCAACCCTGTGTCCGGTCGCTACAGCTTTTCAAAGCAGCGCGGTGTAAGGCCGGAACCTTAAGTGAGCGTTACCGCAGCAATGAATAGGGCTGCTGAGCGACAGCGCGGCACCGAAGACGGGACGACCCCTCCTACACGCTCAGGGTGTGGCTTACGCTTTTGAAGCCGCCAGAATCAGTGCCTTCATCTCAGAAACTGCCGACTTGAAGCCGACAAACAGTGCATGCGCAACCAATGCATGGCCAATGTTCAGCTCGTTGATACCTTTGAGCGCCGCCACTGCCTCGACGTTATGGTAGTGCAAGCCATGACCGGCGTTAACGATCAGCCCCTGCCCCAAACCAAACGCAACACCCTCGGCGACGCGCTGCAGTTCTTCAGCCACCGCGGTCGGTGTCAGGGCATCGGCATAACGGCCAGTATGCAGCTCGATGGCTGGCGCACCGACACGGCGCGAGGCCTCAATCTGACGCTCGTCCGCATCGATGAACAGGGACACTTCACAGCCGATTTTGGACAAACGTTCGACCGCGGCCTTAATCCGCGCTTCCTGACCCGCCACATCCAGACCGCCTTCAGTGGTCAACTCCTGGCGGGTTTCAGGGACAAGGCACACATGCGCCGGGCGAATACGCTCAGCAAACGCCATCATCTCTTCAGTGACGCCCATTTCGAAGTTCATGCGCGTTTGCAGCACATCCTTGAGCACCAGCACATCGCGCTCTTGAATATGGCGGCGGTCTTCACGCAGGTGCACGGTGATGCCATCGGCCCCCGCTTCTTCCGCGTCCAGCGCCGCCTTGACAGGGTCAGGGTAACGGGTGCCGCGCGCCTGACGCAGTGTGGCTACGTGATCGATATTCACGCCAAGAAGAATGCGATTGCTTTGGGTCACGTGGGCTCTCCTGAAGAGTTGAAGATTCGGCGCACAGCATACCGGTCTATTCAGGGCTTGCGAAACAACTCGCGGCTCGCCAGGGGCTTGCCCGCCAAATGAACCGCCAGGGCTTGACGCATCAGCCGTTTGGCAGCCGATAAAGCGCCGACGGCACTCCAGTCGGCCTCGGCCATCGCCTGCAGTTCAGCGCCGTGAAACAACCCGGGCTGCACGAGGTAAATACGCTCCAGACCGGCATCCACCTGTAAGCGGTACATGCCCTCAACGGCGACTGGCTCACCCTGGATATCCTGCGTCAGCGAAAAACCGTAGCCCAAATCATCCAGCAAACGCCACTCGAATGCCCGCAACAAGGGCTCCAGCGCTCGCCCTTCGGCCAAGGCCAGCAGCGTAGCGGCGTAATGATCAAATACGGCCGGGTGAGGGTCTTCGGCAGGTAACAGACGAATCAGCAATTCGTTGAGATAGAGCCCGCTGAACAACGCCTCACCGTTGAGCCAGGTTGAAAGGCCAGCACTTTCCATGCGCCCGACATTTTTCAGCTCACCGCGACCATGGAATTCAACCTCCAGGGGCACAAAGGGGCGCGCCAACGTACCCGCCTTGCCCCGAGCGCTGCGCAGCACCGCACGCAGGCGCCCTTGCGGCGTGATGAAATCCACCAGCGCACTGGTTTCACGGTAAGGACGGCTGTGCAGGACATAAGCGAGTTGAGGGACGATGGTTTTGCTGGACATGAGAGTCAAGTATCTCTGGTGGTTCACACCGCCCGCGAAAACAGGTTCGACACTGATTCAGTAGGAGCGAGCTTGCTCGCGATCTTTTAACCCGGATCGCGCCGATGGCATCACAAGCAAGCCCACTCCATTGGGCTATTACAAGCGGTTAGAGATCGCCGTAGCCCAACGAACGCAGGGCGCGCTCGTCATCGGACCAGCCACCTTTCACTTTCACCCACAGGTTAAGCATGATTTTGGAGTCGAACAGCAGCTCCATATCCTTGCGCGCTTCGGTGCCGATGCGCTTGATACGCTCGCCCTTGTCGCCAATGATGATTTTCTTCTGACCGTCGCGCTCAACCAGAATCAACGCATGGATGTGCAGCGTCTTGCCCTGCTGCTTGAATTCTTCGATCTCAACAGTGATCTGGTACGGCAGCTCGGCACCCATCTGACGCATGATCTTTTCGCGAACCAGTTCGGCGGCCAGAAAGCGGCTGCTACGGTCGGTGATCTGGTCTTCCGGGAAGAAGTGATCATTTTCCGGCAGGTGCTCAGCAATCACACGCTCGAGAGCATCGAGGTTGTGACCATGTTGCGCGGAAATAGGAATGATCTGCGCGTTTGGCAACTGCTCCTGAAGCCAGCTCAGGTGCGGCATCAGTTCGGCCTTGTCTTCGATACGGTCGGTCTTGTTCAACGCGACGATCAGCGGGCCCGTTACATACTGAACACGCTCAAGCACCATCTGGTCTTCGTCGGTCCACTTGGTGCGATCAACAACAAAAATCACCACATCCACGTCTTTCAACGCCGCTGAAGCCGTTTTGTTCATGTAGCGGTTCAGGGCTTTTTCACCACCTTTGTGCATACCCGGGGTATCCACATAGATCGCTTGCACGTCGCCTTCGGTCTTGATGCCCAGCATGTTGTGGCGGGTGGTCTGCGGCTTGCGCGAGGTGATTGCCAGCTTTTGACCCAAAATATGGTTCAACAGTGTGGATTTACCCACGTTAGGTCGACCAACAATGGCGACATAGCCACAGCGTGTTGCAGTTGAATCAGTCATGGCCATTCTCCACGCCAAGGGCAATCAGTGCTGCGGCGGCCGCTACCTGTTCGGCAATGCGACGGCTCACGCCCTGTCCCCGGCTTTTTTCATTCAATAAGGCAATTTCGCACTCGACAAAAAAAGTGCGGCAATGCGGCTCGCCCTGGATATCCACCACTTCATAACGTGGCAGCTCACAGGCACGCGATTGCAAGAATTCTTGCAGGCGGGTTTTAGGGTCTTTGTTGGTATCGACCAGGGTCAGGGTTTCGAACTCACTGGCCAGCCAGGACAGCACGCGATCGCGAGCGACTTCCATACCGGCGTCCAGGTAAATGGCCCCAATCAGTGCTTCAAGGGCATCAGCGAGGATCGATTCACGTCTAAAGCCGCCACTTTTCAGCTCACCCGAACCTAGCCGCAGGTACTCGCCCAGCTCAAAGCCACGAGCCAGCACGGCCAAGGTTTCACCTTTTACCAGGCGTGCACGCAGACGCGACAGCTGACCTTCACGGGCCAGTGGAAAACGGTCAAACAGCGCTTCACCGGCCACAAAATTGAGGATGGCATCCCCCAGAAACTCAAGACGCTCATTATTGCGCCCCGCAAAACTGCGGTGAGTCAAAGCCAGAACCATCAGTTCCTGGTCCTTGAAGGTATAGCCGAGCTGACGCTCCAAACGATTTAAAGAAAAACTCACGATTTACCCACGTTGAGTTCGTGGCCGAATGTCACCACCGGACCGATATTAGGGATCAGTGATGCTCGTTTATCGCAGAGCAAATGGACAGGGAACAGGCTGTTCGCCGCCGTCGCACTTAACGCTTTGTTCAAATCCACATCCTGAATACTGTTGACCGACGCACCTGAAGCGGTAGGTCAGCCGAAAGAATCGTCAGGCACCGTCATTATTCGGTTGCCTGAAAAGCATTCGGCGCTGTTATTAACAGCGCCGTCTTGGTTACTTGATCAGCCCTACCCGCGAGAAGTTAGGCAGGTTGCTCATTTTGGGCTCCGGCCAGCTCATCCAGACAGCAAAAGCCTTGCCGACAATATTTTCATCGGGGACCATGCCCAGTTCGTTTTTGGGAATATTCGGATCATCCCAGTAACGGCTGTCGTTCGAGTTGTCGCGGTTGTCGCCCATCATGAAATAGTGCCCGGCCGGAACCATCCACTCATTATCAGGCGGTGCACGGTAGCGGCTCATTTCCTTGCGGATCATGTGCTCGACCTCACCCAGCTTCTCTTTGTACAACTGCGCACTGCCCAGTGTTCCTGGCTCGGTGCCGACCAGTTGCTCAGCGACCAACTGGTCGTTGACGTAAAGCTTTTTGTCGCTGGTGTAGCGAACCTTGTCACCCGGCAGGCCGACTACACGCTTGATGTAGTTGACCGAAGGATCGCTTGGGTAACGGAACACCATCACATCACCGCGCTTTGGATCACCCACTTCGATAATTTTCTTGTCGATCACCGGCAAGCGGATCCCGTATGAAAACTTGTTCACCAAAATGAAATCGCCAACATCCAGGGTTGGTTTCATCGAGCCGGACGGGATCTGGAAAGGCTCAACCAGAAACGAACGCAACACCAGCACGATGAACAACACCGGAAAGAACGATTTGCCGTACTCAACCAGCAACGGTTCTTTGTTGAGCTTTTCGACTACCTGCCTATCAACCGGCGTAACGCTGGCTTGATAGTGGGCAATGGCCTTACGCCGGCGCGGAGCCAGGAAAACCAAATCGAGCAGCGCCAGCAGACCGCACACGGCAACAGCAATGACCAGCAACAGCGGGAAATTTAGTGACATAGGACCTAGCTATCCAACCTGAGCACTGCAAGGAAGGCTTCTTGTGGAATCTCCACGTTACCCACTTGCTTCATGCGTTTTTTACCGGCTTTCTGCTTTTCCAACAGCTTGCGCTTACGGCTAACGTCACCACCGTAGCATTTGGCCAGTACGTTTTTACGGAGTGCCTTGACAGTGGTTCGCGCCACAATCTGACCGCCAATGGCGGCCTGAATTGCCACGTCAAACATCTGGCGAGGAATCAGTTCTTTCATCTTTTCGGTCAGCGCGCGCCCTTTATAGTGAGCGTTGTCGCGGTGAACGATCAAGGCCAGCGCATCAACCTTCTCACCATTGATCAGAACGTCGAGCTTGACCAGATTCGCCGACTGGTACCGATCAAAATGGTAATCAAGCGAAGCATAGCCGCGACTGGTGGACTTGAGGCGGTCAAAGAAGTCGAGTACCACTTCATTCATCGGCAAATCGTAAGTCACTTGTACCTGAGTACCCAGGAACAGCATGTCGTGCTGAACACCGCGTTTCTCAATGCACAAGGTAATGACGTTGCCCAAGTGCTCTTGAGGCACAAGAATGTTCGCACGCACGATCGGCTCGCGCATGTCTTCAATCATCGACAGGTCAGGCAGCTTGGACGGGTTATCGACGTAAATCGTTTCGCCGGTCTTGAGCAACAGTTCAAAAATTACGGTGGGTGCCGTGGTGATCAGGTCCAGGTCGTACTCGCGCTCCAGGCGCTCCTGGATGATCTCCATGTGCAGCATGCCCAGGAAACCGCAACGGAAACCGAAGCCCAACGCGTCGGAGCTTTCCGGCGTGTATTGCAGTGACGAGTCGTTCAGGGTGAGCTTTTGCAGCGCATCACGGAAGTCTTCAAAGTCGTCGGAGCTGACAGGGAACAAACCCGCGTATACCTGCGGCTGAATCCGTTTGAAGCCGGGCAGTACATCCACATCCGGAGTGGAGCTCAGGGTCAGGGTGTCGCCCACCGGCGCGCCGTGAATATCCTTGATGCCCGCGATGATGAAGCCCACTTCCCCGGCTTTCAGGTCAGTTGTCGCCGTGTGCTTGGGGTTGAATACACCAACGCTGTCCACCAGGTGGATCTTGCCGGTGGATTTAACCAGGATTTTGTCGCCTTTTTTCACACGGCCATGGCGCACGCGAACCAAGGACACAACACCCAGATAATTGTCGAACCAGGAATCGATGATCAACGCTTGCAACGGGTCTTCGATATTGCCGGTCGGCGCGGGAATGGTATGCACCAAACGCTCAAGCACCTCATCAACACCCAGGCCCGTCTTGGCGCTACAGGTCACGGCGTCTGTGGCATCAATACCGATGATTTTTTCAATTTCTTCCTTCACCCGATCCGGATCAGCCTGGGGCAGGTCGATCTTGTTCAGGACAGGCATCACCTCAAGGCCTTGCTCGATGGCCGTGTAGCAGTTGGCTACGGACTGGGCTTCAACGCCCTGCCCCGCATCGACCACTAACAAAGCACCTTCACAAGCCGCCAGGGAACGGCTGACTTCATAGGTGAAGTCCACGTGGCCCGGGGTATCAATGAAGTTCAACTGATAGGTATTACCGTCTTTAGCCGTGTAATACAGGGTCACACTGTGGGCTTTGATGGTGATCCCGCGCTCACGCTCGAGGTCCATGGAGTCCAGTACCTGGGCCTCCATTTCACGGGCAGTCAGACCGCCGCACATCTGGATGAAACGATCGGCCAGCGTCGACTTGCCATGGTCAATGTGGGCGATGATGGAGAAATTGCGGATATGACTCAAATCACTCACGGGTCAACACTCAAAAAAAGTCGCAGGCAGACTGCCCGCCGAAAAATAGCCGGGAATTGTACCTGATGATCTCGCCAAGCGTCACGTTCACAGGCCCATCGCCCCCTACAAAAAAGCCCCTATCACAGGATAGAGGCTTTGAACCGACTCAAAAGAACTGCATCAACCGGCCCGGCGCAACAATATGAAACCGGCCAGCGCGCAAATTGTTGCAGGTAACAACACCGCAAACAGCGGCGAGAACCCGAACACGAGACTCAGGGGGCCCAACAAATCCTGAGCAATACGGAACGAAAAGCCCACCAACACGCCGGTAAACACGCGCTGCCCCAAGGTTACAGAGCGCAACGGGCCGAAGATGAACGAGATGGCCATAACCACCAGCGCAGCGGTCACCAGTGGTTGTAACACTTTGACCCAAAACGCCAGCCAGTAACGGCCATTGTTCAAGCCTTGATCTTTCAGGTAATGGATGTAACCCCACAAGCCACTGATCGACAGCGATTCGGGTGCCATGACCACGGTGCTGAGCAGTTGCGGGCTCAGTGCCACGTCCCAGCGCTCTTCGGGCGTCTTGATGACTTCCGTGCTGCGATCGTGGAAAACCGTCGTACTCACATCGCTCAGCAACCAGCTATCTTGATCAAACTGCGCTTTCTTGGCGAAGCTCGACGACAACAAATGGCGCTCTTTATCAAACCGGTAACGGGTCACGCCATAAAGCACACCCCCCGGCTGGACGGCGTTGATATGGATAAATTCATCACCCTGACGGTGCCACATGCCATGCCCGGAGCTTTGCGAATCGCCCCCACCCTGAGCCAGCGCACGGTTGGCCTGGGCGACATTTTCAGTGGCCGGCACCACGTACTCACCCATGAGTACACCGGCGAGCATCAGCACCAGCATGGGTTTCATCACGGCCCAGACAATACGCCCCAAAGACACGCCTGCCGCACGCATGATGGTCAGCTCACTGTTGCTGGCGAGCCCACCCAAACCAATCAAACAGCCAATCAGCGCCGCCATCGGTAACATTTCATACACACGCCGCGGTGCCGTCAGCGCTACAAAACTGAATACATCCAGGATGGAATAACTGCTGCTGATACTGCGCATTTCGTCGACCAGCGCAAACAGCGAAGCCAGGCCCAAAATAATGCCCAGAACCGCCAGAATCGCCAGCAGTACACTTTTACCAATGTAGCGATCGAGCTTAACCACGGGCCATCTCCTGCTCACTGCGACGACGCGCCAGCTTCAGGCGTATCGGCTCCCAGTACATCAACCCCAGACCAATGCTCAAAAACAGGGCATGCACCCACCACAAGCCCACCACCGCTGGAACCTTGCCGCTTTCAAGCAGGCCTCGCCCCCACGTCAGCATCGCGACGTAGCTCATATAAAGGAGGATGGCGGGTAACAGCTTGAGGAAGCGCCCCTGGCGCGGGTTGACTCGAGACATGGGCACAGCGATCAATGTCACAATGAACACCAGCAACGGGAAGGAAAGACGCCACTGCAACTCGGCAACCGAACGCAAGGCCGGATCGCCTATCAGGGTCATGGTCGGGATCGCATCACGATCGGTCACTTCATCGCTGATTTCAGGCTTGGGCAACAGCACGCCGTAGGTGTCGTACTGAATGGCGCGATAATCGGCCAACCCCGGATTGCCATCGTAGCGATAACCATTGTCCAGAATCAGCCAACGGCTGCCGTCCGGGCGGACTTCCTGACGCCCTTTCTCTGCCACCAGCAAGGTAATGCCACGGTCCTTTTCATTCGGCCCGAGATTTTTTTGGGAAATAAACACACCCGACAGATTTGTGCGGTCATCGCTCAATTCTTCGGTGTAGGTGACTCGCAACCCATTGCTCAACGACTGAAAACGCCCCGACTCCAAGGTATCGAACTCGGTCAGTGCGTCCTGCTTGTTCAGCAGCAGTTGAAACTGGGTGGCCCCTTGTGGCGCGAGGCTCAGGCTCAGCCAGGCAACAATCAGCGCCACAATGGTGGCAGGCAGCATGGTCATGCCCAGCAGGCGTTGCTGGCTCATGCCGGTGGCCGACAACACCGTCATTTCACTTTCGAGGTACATACGCCCATAGGACAGTAAAATGCCCAGAAACAGCCCCAGCGGCAGAATCTGCTGCATGAAGCCCGGCAAACGGAAGCCCATGATCAGGAACAGAGAGCCCGGATCCATTGCGCCGGCGGCAGCTTGGGCCAGGAATTTAATGAAACGACCGCTCATGATGATGACCAGCAGCACAGCGCTGACAGCGCTCAATGTAAGCAGGACTTCGCGGGATAGGTAACGGAAGACGATCAAACCAGACACTCCAGGGGTCGTCAGGCTAAGGCGGCCAAACAAATGGCATAACGAGTCGACACAAACTCATGGAGATGAGCCTAGTCGTTCAAAAAAGATGGCGCATTATCCTGTGAATGACCGCGCCTGTCACTGCGCATGCTTGCTGCGCGCCTCAAAGCATCACGCCAACGGCACAGGAGGGTTGTCAGGCCCGACCGCCGGGGTTCAAACTGCCAGCCTTGACGCTCGCCCTCCCCTTCAAGCGAAGCGCCTCCTCTTTCACGCAAACAAACCGCGCGTTTGTGCGCACGTTGACCATTTGATTCAGGGACCCGGACATGGAACTGGTTGTAAAAAGCGTTAGCCCAGAAACGTTGAAAACGGCCACCCTGGTGGTTGCCATCGGCGAAGGCCGCAAGCTCGATCACACCGCCAAAGCCTTGGACGAACTGACCGGCGGTGCCATTAGCGCCCTGATCAAGCGCGGTGATATCGCGGGTAAAACCGGTCAAACCCTGCTGTTGCATAATCTGCCAAACCTGAAAGCCGAACGCGTGCTGTTGCTGGGCACCGGCAAGGACGACGAACTGGGTGATCGCCCGTTCCGCAAAATCATCAGCGCAGCCTTGAATGTTTTGAAAGGCCTGGGCGGCAGCGATGCCGTTTTCGCGTTGGACGACGTCGTGGTAAAGGGCCGTGACAGCTACGGCAAGACGCGCCTGCTGGCAGAAACCCTGGCTGATGGCGAATACACCTTCGACCGGTTCAAAAGCCAGAAAGCTGAACCCCGCGCCCTGAAAAAAATCACCCTGCTGACCATCAAGGCCGCCATGGCTGAAGTACAGCGTGCGGTGACTCATGCCCAGGCAATTGCAGCAGGCATGTCATTCACCCGCGACCTGGGCAACTTGCCACCCAACATTTGCCACCCGACCTTCCTCGCCGAACAGGCCAAGGACCTGGGCAAGGAACACAAAGGCCTGAAAGTCGAGATCCTTGACGAGAAGAAGATCAAGGAACTGGGCATGGGCGCGTTCTATGCCGTGGGCCAGGGCAGCGACCAGCCGCCACGCTTGATCGTGATGAACTACGCGGGCGGCAAGAAATCCGAGAAACCGTTTGTTCTGGTCGGCAAAGGCATCACCTTCGACACGGGTGGTATCAGCCTGAAACCGGGTGCCGGCATGGATGAAATGAAGTACGACATGGGCGGTGCTGCCAGCGTTTTCGGTACCCTGCGTGCCGTACTGGAGCTGAAACTGCCGATCAACCTGGTGTGCATCCTGGCCTGCGCCGAGAACATGCCGAGTGGCGGCGCTGCCCGCCCGGGCGACATCGTCACCACCATGAGCGGTCAAACGGTCGAGATCCTCAACACCGATGCCGAAGGCCGCCTGGTGCTGTGCGACGCACTGACCTACGCCGAACGCTTCAAACCGCAAGCCGTCATCGACATCGCCACCCTGACCGGTGCCTGCATGGTTGCACTGGGTGCCCACACCTCGGGCCTGATGGGCAACAACGACGAACTGATCGGCCAGCTACTGGACGCCGGCAAGCAAGCCGACGACCGCGCCTGGCAGTTGCCACTGTTTGATGAGTACCAGGAGCAACTGGACAGCCCGTTTGCTGACATGGCCAACATCGGCGGCCCTAAAGCCGGCGCAATCACCGCTGGCTGCTTCCTCGCACGCTTTGCCAAGGCCTACCACTGGGCTCACCTGGACATCGCCGGCACCGCATGGGTCAGCGGCGGCAAGGACAAGGGGGCCAGCGGTCGCCCAGTGCCTCTGCTGACGCAATACCTGCTGGATCGCGCCAACGCTTGACGCTGACCATCGATGGCAGCGCCGCACTTGAAAGGCGGCGCTGCCCGATTCAGGAATCGCAATGAACCCAGAATTAAACACAGAGCTGACCAAGGTCGACTTTTATATCCTGCCCAGCGCAGACCCGTCGGCACGGCTGGACTTCGCCTGCAAACTCACCGATAAGGCCTGGCGCCTTGGGCACCGCGTATACCTGCAGTGCAGCGATGGCGCTCAACGTCAGGCGCTGGATGAGCGGCTGTGGCGTTTCAAGGGCGAAAGCTTCGTACCCCATAGCCACAGTGAAGATGAACCCGACGGTGTGATCGTCATGGGCCTCACTGCCGCCCCGGCCAGCCATCGCGACTTACTGATAAACCTGGACCTCAAGGTCCCCGCATGTTTCAACCGTTTCGCTCGCATCGCCGAAGTGGTGGTCGAAGACCCTGCCATTCGGCAGGCCGCACGGGAGAGTTTTCGTTTCTACCGCGAACAGGGCTATCCTCTGCAGGATCACAAGCTACAACGACTCTGAGCCCACGATGGACACTTCCAATTCGCCGCAAAAAGCCGCACACCTGCTTGATGATCTTGAATCCATTCGCAAGTTGCTCGACGACGAAGATCTGCAGCCGCCCCTGCTGACTGAAATGGTGGGCGACGAAGGCACTCAGATTCCGTTGTTGTCCGATGTGGTCGCCCCCGCCGTGGAAGCACCACCCCCCGAGCCCGCTGCCGACCCTGTCGCGAAAAGCCCGGATGCGCTGCTGGTTCACCTGGACAAGGAACTGCGTACGGCCGCCCAGGCCATCATGCAAGACGTGATCAACGACTTCGCGCCGCACATCGAAACCGAAATCAAACGCCGCCTTGATGCCCACATGGAGCGCCTGCTGGCGCAGCGGTAGAAAGAGCAGCAGCACGCTTGAAGCCTCAAGCGACCAATGGGGCTGCGAGCCCCGCAGCTCTTGCTTTTCCTTGAAGCTTGCCGCTAGAAACTTGCGGCTACCGAAGGCTATACTTGCCGGCTTTCCTGAATTAATGCCAATAGGGTCCCGCCGCGCATGGATAAGACCTACCAGCCGCACGCCATTGAAACTTCCTGGTACAACACTTGGGAAGAACAGAACTATTTCGCCCCGCAAGGCGCGGGTGAACCGTACACCATCATGATCCCGCCGCCGAACGTCACCGGCAGCCTGCACATGGGGCACGGTTTCAACAACGCGATCATGGACGCCCTGATCCGTTTCCGCCGCATGCAGGGCCGTAACACCCTGTGGCAGCCGGGTACCGACCACGCCGGTATCGCGACCCAAATGCTGGTAGAGCGCCAAATCGAAGCCCAAGGCCTGAACCGCCACGACCTGGGTCGTGAAAAGTTCATGGACAAAATCTGGGAATGGAAAGAGCAGTCCGGTGGCAACATCAGCCGCCAGATCCGTCGCCTGGGCTCGTCCGTAGACTGGAGCCGCGAGCGCTTCACCATGGACGACGGCTTGTCCGAGGCGGTCAAGGAAGCATTTGTGCGCCTGCACGAAGACGGCCTGATCTATCGTGGCAAACGTCTGGTCAACTGGGACACCAAGCTGCACACCGCCATTTCCGACCTTGAAGTGGAAAACCACGACGAGAAAGGCTTCCTGTGGAACCTGCGCTACCCGTTGGCTGACGGTGCCAAAACCGCTGAGGGCCTGGATTACCTGGTCGTGGCCACCACGCGCCCGGAAACCGCACTCGGTGATGCCGCCGTTGCGGTCAACCCGCACGACGAGCGCTACAAGGCCCTGATCGGCAAGTTCGTCGAACTGCCCTTGGTTGGTCGTCGCATCCCGATCATTGCGGACGACTACTGCGACCCCGAGTTCGGCACCGGCTGTGTGAAAATCACCCCGGCCCACGACTTCAACGACTACGAAGTCGGCAAGCGTCATAACCTGCCGCTCATCAATATCTTCGACAAGAACGCCAGCGTTCTGGCGACGGCCCAGGTCTTCAACCTCGACGGCACGCTCAACGAGCAGGTCGACGGTACCCTGCCAGCCAAGTACGCCGGCCTGGACCGTTTTGAAGCGCGCAAACAGATCGTTGCCGACTTTGACGAAGCAGGCCTGTTGGTCAGCGTCGACGACCACGCCCTGAAAGTACCGAAAGGCGACCGTTCGGGCACGATCATCGAGCCTTGGCTAACCGACCAATGGTATGTGTCGACCAAGCCTTTGGCCGAACCTGCCATTGCCGCCGTTGAAGACGGGCGCATTGCGTTCGTGCCCAAGCAGTACGAGAACATGTACTTCTCATGGATGCGTGACATCCAGGACTGGTGCATCAGCCGTCAACTGTGGTGGGGCCACCGCATTCCGGCCTGGTACGACGAGTCGGGCAAAGTTTATGTCGGCCGCGATGAAGCCGAAGTACGGGCCAAGAACAACCTGGGCCCGGACGTTGCGCTGCAACAGGACAACGACGTACTCGACACCTGGTTCAGTTCGGGCCTGTGGACCTTCTCGACCCTCGGCTGGCCGGAAAAAACCGACGCGCTGAAAACCTTCCACTCCACCGACGTACTGGTCACCGGCTTCGACATCATTTTCTTCTGGGTTGCCCGGATGATCATGCTCACCATGCACCTGGTGAAAAACGAAGACGGCACTCCGCAAGTCCCGTTCAAGACCGTGTATGTACACGGGCTGGTACGTGACGGCCAGGGCCAGAAGATGTCCAAGTCCAAGGGCAACGTCCTCGACCCGCTGGACATCATCGACGGTATCGAGCTCGAAGACCTGGTGGCCAAACGCACCACCGGCCTGATGCAGCCAAAACTGCTGAAGAAGATCGAAAAACAGACCCGTGACGAGTTCGCAGAGGGCATCGCCAGCTACGGTACCGACGCCCTGCGCTTCACCTTCTGCTCGCTGGCGTCTACCGGTCGCGACATCAAGTTCGACATGGGCCGCGTTGAAGGCTACCGCAACTTCTGCAACAAGATCTGGAACGCCGCGCGCTACGTGCTGGACAAGGGCGAAGACTGCGGCCAGAACGGCGAAGCCTTTGAGCTGTCGCTGGCCGACCGCTGGATCATTTCGCAATTGCAGCGCACGGAAGCCGAAGTGACCCGTCACCTCGACCAGTTCCGCTTCGATCTGGCCGCACAAGCCCTGTACGAGTTCATCTGGAACCAGTACTGCGACTGGTACCTGGAGCTGTCCAAGCCGGTACTGTGGGACGAAAACGCCCCGGTTGAACGTCAACGTGGCACGCGTCGCACGCTGGTTCGCGTACTGGAAGTCGCCTTGCGTCTGGCGCACCCGTTCATGCCGTTCATCACCGAAGAAATCTGGCAGCGCATCGCGCCGCTGGCCGGCGTTGAAGGCAAGACCATCATGCTGCAACCGTGGCCGGTGGCGAACGAAGCGCGCATCGACCAAGCGGCCGAAGATGATATCGAATGGCTCAAGGGCCTGATGCTCGGCACGCGCAACATCCGTGGCGAAATGAACATCGGCCCGGGCAAGCCTTTGCAGCTGTATCTGAAAAACGTCAGCAGCGAAGACCAACGCCGCCTGACCGAAAACGATGCCTTGCTGAAAAAACTGGCTAAGCTCGAATCGATCACCGTGCTGCAAGACGGTGCCGAAGCCCCTCTGTCCGCGACCGCGTTGGTTGGCGAGATGGAAGTGCTGGTGCCCATGGCCGGCCTGATCGACAAAGATGCAGAGTTGGCGCGTCTGGACAAGGAAATCCAGCGTTTGCACGGCGAAGTGGCCCGCGTAGGCGGAAAACTGTCGAACGCCGCGTTCGTTGACAAGGCTCCGGCCGAAGTCATCGACAAGGAACGCGCCAAACTGGCCGAGGCCGAACAGGCCCTGAGCAAGTTGGCAGACCAGCACGCGCGGATCTCCAGCCTGTAATTACGCTGCGCACCTGATCGCGGGCAAGCCCTGATGCCCTGCTGTTCTCTTAAGCGAAAGTTGACCCTGCAGGTCACACGACTCTTAAGGCAACAGCAGGCATTTCAGGGCTTGCCCGCGATTGCTTTTGTGGAATGAATTGAACATGACAACCCCACGCACTTCCAAAGCCACACGCCACAAGCCCAAGGCCGCCAGCGACGCCAAACCGGCCGAGCCGCGGGTTAAGCCGAGCCTGCACCCGCGCAACCGCCACCAAGGCCGTTACGACTTCCCGCAATTGATTTCGGTGTGCCCGGAGCTGGGCCAATTCGTAATCCTCAACCCGTATGGCAAAGAGAGCATCGACTTCGCCAACCCGGATGCCGTGCGCGTGTTCAACCGCGCCCTGCTCAAGGCCTTCTACGGTATCGCTCACTGGGATATCCCGGCCGACTACCTGTGCCCTCCCGTACCGGGCCGCGCCGACTATGTGCACTTTTTGGCCGACCTGCTGGCCAACATGAACGACGGCGTCATCCCGCGCGGCCCGGGCGTGCGCGTGATGGACATTGGCATGGGTGCCAACTGCGTCTACCCGCTGATCGGTCACAGCGAATACCGCTGGCAATTCTTGGGCACCGAAGTCGACCCGACCGCCGTGAAGGCAGCCAAAGCGATTGTGCAGTCCAACGGCTTGAACAAAGCTATCAGCTTGCGCCTGCAGCCCAATGCCCAGAAGATCCTGTTGGACATCCTGGACAGCAGCGAACGTTTTGACCTGACGATGTGCAACCCGCCGTTCCATGCCTCCCTGGAGGAAGCCACCCGCGGCAGCGAACGTAAATGGCGCGCGCTGGGCAAGGCCGACCCGAAACGCAAATTGCCGGTACTCAACTTTGGCGGGCAGGCGGCAGAACTGTGGTGCGAAGGCGGAGAGCAGCGCTTTGTGACCCAACTGATCCGCGAAAGCGTTCACGTGGCGCGTCAAGTGCTGTGGTTCAGTGTGCTGGTGTCCAAGGCCTCCAACCTGCCTGCGATCCAGACGGCGTTGAAAAAGGCCGGAGCCCGCGAGAGCCAGGTGGTGGACATGTCCCAAGGTAACAAGCAAAGCCGCTTTGTGGCCTGGACCTTCCATGACAAGGACCAGCAGCAGATGTGGCGCGAGAAAAACTGGAAGTAAGCGACATATAGCCCTGCCGTAGGCGCGAGCTTGCTCGCGATCTTTTAAAAGATCAAAAGATCGCGAGCAAGCTCGCGCCTACGGCATTAGGGTTTTCCAGGGTTTTCGCCCATAAAAAAGCCGTGCCCGGAGTGATCCGGGCACGGCTTTTTATACAACCGTCTTACTTGTTAACAGCGTCAGTCAGGCCTTTGGCCACAACGAGCTTGATAACTTTCTTGGCAGCGATTTCGATAGCAGCGCCAGTCGAAGGGTTACGGCCAGTACGGGCAGGACGCTCGGTCACTTTCAGTTTGCCAATACCTGGCAGAGTGATTTCGCCGCCATTTTCCAGTTGATCAGCAACGATCTGAGCCAGTTGGTCCAAAGCGTTACGTGCGGTGGTTTTTGGCACGTCGATAGCTTCAGCGATATCGGCGATCAGCTGGTCTTTAGTAATAGCCATTGAGATGTTCCTTCCCTATCAAATTCATTTGGTTTGCACAGTGCAGTATCAGCTATCGAGCCAGAATTAGAGGTCTGGCACACCCGTTTACGTTCATGACGAGTCGCGAATGTAGAGTGTTAAAACGGGGTTTGGTTCGACCTGACAGCTGCTGCATGCACGCTATACGCCGTTTATAAGCGCAAGACGGGGCAAAACTAGCACAGAGACGGCTAAATATCCGCTTCTACCTAGCCATTTGGTCAGCTTTATCACCTTAAAACCGTAAAAAACTACCGATGCAGGGCCCCAAGGGCCTTGAACCCCGTATGAAGGCCGCCCAAACGCTCAGGTGCGTTACACTTAACGCTTTTTCGGGGGGCTCGCTCTGCCCCCTCATTACTCGCCGAGAAGCCCATGCCGATCCGTCATTGCATCGTTCATTTGATTGAAAAAAAACCCGACGGTACGCCCGCTGTTCTCCACGCCCGCGACACTGAACTGGCCGAGTCGCAAGCCATCGAGAACATGCTTGCGGACCTCAACGAAAGCTATAACGCCAAGCAAGGAAAAGCGTGGGGGTTTTTCCATGCTGAATCCGGCGCACACCCACTCAGCGGCTGGCTGAAGGAATACCTGGACGGCGGTACCGATTTCACGGCTTTCAGCCGGGTCGCCGTTGAACACCTGCAAAAACTGATGGAAGAATCCAATCTGTCAGTAGGTGGCCACGTGCTATTTGCTCATTACCAACAAGGCATGACTGACTACTTGGCCATCGCCCTGCTGCACCACAGTGAAGGCGTAGCCGTGAACGCCGAGCTGGATGTAACACCCTCGCGCCATCTGGATCTCGGCCAGTTGCACCTGGCGGCACGGATCAACATGTCCGAGTGGAAAAACAACAAACAGTCCAAGCAGTACATATCGTTTATCAAAGGCAAGAACGGTAAAAAGGTCTCGGACTACTTCCGCGACTTTATCGGCTGCCAGGAAGGCGTCGACGGCCCGGGCGAAACCCGCACCCTGCTTAAAGCCTTCAGCGATTTCGTAGAAAGCGAAGACTTGCCGGAAGAGTCGGCCCGTGAAAAAACCAAAACACTGGTGGATTACGCCAGCAGCCAGGCCAAAATCGGTGAGCCCATGGGCCTGGAAGAGCTGTCCGAATTGATCGACGAAGAGCGCCCTAAAGCGTTCTACGACCATATCCGCAACAAGGACTACGGCCTGTCCCCGGAGATCCCGGCCGACAAGCGCACCCTCAACCAGTTCCGCCGCTTCACCGGGCGCGCTGAAGGCCTCTCTATCAGCTTTGAAGCGCACCTGCTGGGCTCCAAGGTGGAGTTCGACGAAGAGGCCGGCACGCTGGTGATCAAGGGCTTGCCGACCCAGTTGCTCGACCAGCTCAAGCGCAATAAATAATGCTGAACGGTATCTTCAAGAAAGTCCTGTTCATTCTGATCGTGGTGGTGATGTTTCAGAACTGGGGCAAGATCGAGCGGCTGCTCAACCCTTCGGGGGTTGTGTCCGAGCAAACCCGAGCCAGCGCCCGGGTGGTGCTTTACTCCACCGCGTGGTGCGGCTACTGCAAGGCCACGCGGCGCTTTCTGGACGAGAAAGGCATTCCGTACAGAGAGTTTGATATTGATAAGGACGCCACAGCCCGCATCGCCTACGAGGCCTTGGGCGGCCGCGGGATTCCGATACTGGACGTGAACGGCACGCTGATTCGCGACTTCAAACCCGACGCCATATTGGCCGCACTGAAATAACCTGTCGCCGGGTCACGTAGCCGCCTGGCTTTGCACCAAACACTCCTTGGCACTTTTCTTGAGTTTTTTGATCAATCGCTCCTGGCGCAAGGCTTCGCCTTTGTTCGGCCAAGACTCGACATAGACCAAGGCCACTGCCGGGCTGGAGGCAAAAAAACGTGCCCCCTTGCCCGTTTGGTGCTGGTTAAAGCGCCGCCCAGGGTCATCGCTGATGCCGCAGTACAAAGCCCCATTGGCTGCCCGCACCAGATAAACAAACCAGGGTTTTGAACTCACCGCCCACGACTGCCTTGAAAGGCCTTGAGGCCTTTTTGCGCCTGCGCCCGAATGGCGTTCTGCACCAGCGGCGTCCAACCCAGCAACAGCCCTTTGGTACCCAGCGCCTGACGCGACCAGCGCCACAGATCAAACTGGTCGTGGTGCTCACAGATTTTGCCATCACGAAATACAAAGCGGGCCGTAATGTCGTTGATAACCGTGTTCCCGGTGGCACCAAACACATAGGTCGCAACCCAGTGCGCACTGCCGTGCCGTTCATCTGCCTGCACCTGATCGAAGGTGAGGCTGAAGTCTTGGGCCCGGGAGGTCAGCATGCGCCACATATCGCCAGCATCACGGCCTCTCAGTTGGCCAAACACAGGGTCGCTGAACAGCACATCGTCGGTATAACAGGCAGCCATTTCTTCAGCATCAAGCCGCTGAAAGGCCTGGTAAAAACGGGTAATCAAGGCGTGATGGGCTTGGCTCATGGCAGGCTCCGTGCAGGTCATAATGTGTGCACAATAATCTGCAATACGCGCAAACACTACGGCTTCAAATTTTCTCGCAGCGCACGTTGACATAACGGGCGCGCCCCGCACCCAGCCCGGCGATGATGGCTGCGAGGCCGACCACCGCAAAAATCCAGCCCACCGCGCTCCAGCCTCCGGTCATTTCATGCACCACGCCGACCGCCAGAGGCCCCAGCGAAGCCACGGTGTAGCCAATCCCTTGCGCCATGCCTGACAGATTCGACGCCACATGAGCGTCCCGCGAGCGCAACACAATCATGGTCAACGCCAAACTGAAAGAACCGCCCTGCCCTAGCCCCAGCACAATCGCCCACCCCCACAACCCTTCGATGGGCGCATACAGGCAGCCAAACAGGCCCGCCAGTGTCATGCTCATGACGACCACAATCGCCAACCGCTGATCCTTGCCCCGTGTCGCGAGCCAGGGTGCCGTCAAGGCCGTAATCAACTGCACAATGACCGAGCCCGACATCACCAGGCCCGCTTGGGTGGGCGTCAGGCCGCGGCCGATCAAAATCGACGGCAACCAGCCGAATACGATATAGGACAACGACGACTGCAACCCCATGTACAACGTGACTTGCCAGGCCAAAGGATCGCGCAACAGGCCACGCACACGGTACGCCACACTGTGCACGCTCTGGCGTTTACGCACTTGCGGTAGCCAGAAAATCATGGCGATAACCGCCGGGAGCGCCCAAAACCCAAGGCCCAACGCCCAACGATTATCAAAGTAATCACTGAGTGGCACCGTGGCTCCGGCCGCCAGCGCCGCGCCAAGGCACAAGGCCATTGTGTAGACGCCTGTAATGGTGCCGGCATGCCCGGCAAAATCACGTTTGATAATGCCCGGTACCAACACACCGATCACACCGATGCTGGCCCCAGCCAGAATACTGCCGGCAAACAGTCCGACCTCACCCAGATAACTGCGCAACACGATGCCGCCGCCCAGCGTCAGCAAAATGCCCAACACCACGCGCTCCGTGCCGAAACGGCGCGCCAGGATCGGTGCCAGCGGCGCAAACACCCCCAGGCACAACACCGGCAACGTCGTCAGCAAGCCGGCCTGCGCCGCCGACAGCCCCAGGCTATCCGACACGGTATTGAGTACCGGGGCCATGCTCGACAACGCCGGGCGTAAATTCAACGCCACCAACACCAGCCCCAGCAACAGCAACCAGGGACGGACCACGGCAGGGGCTGACGGCAGGGGCGCGTCATCCACCTCAGCGTCGATCAACAGTTCTTCCAGATCATCGAGATGGCGAACGGGCGACGTGTTGCCAGGCTCAGGCGGGTTGGAGGTCATGGCTTGCTCCGGGGTCAAGGTTCATTGATCAACGTCCGGCAAAGCGCCATGGCCCGTTGCGGATCTCGATGTTCGACCGCGTCGAGGATCTCGATATGCAGATCAAACACCGACTGGCGACGCGGCTCTATGGCCAATGTCTGACGTAACTGGTTGGACACAATGCTGGAGGTGTAGCGATACAACTCGCTCAACGCGGGGTTATGCGCGGCATCAATGAGTCGCTGATGAAAAAGCAGATCACAACAAATATACGTGTCGAGTTCGCCATGGTAATGCTGACCGCTTTCCTCCAGAGCCTGATGCAACAACCGCAGATCCTCATCCGTACGGCGCAAAGCCGCCAGACCGATGGCTTCCACTTCGAGGATTTGTCGCGTCTCGCGAATCTGCGCCAACGAACAGGACGATAGCGCCCGCAGGGTATCCATCGGGTCGACGCGCCCACGCAAATAGCTGCCATCGCCCTGACGAATCTCGATCAACCCGGCAAACGCCAGCACACGCATGGCTTCACGCACGGTATTTCGGCTGATGCCTAACTCGGCTGCCAGTTCAGGTTCGGTGGGCAAACGCTGCCCGACTTCCCAAGCACCGTTGTTGATACGCGCGCGCAATTGCTCCAGGGCCTGATCGACCAGAGAGCGTTTGATCAATGGATATGAGTCTGTCATTGGAATCGCCACTTTCATCCAATCATTGGATGAATTTACCTACATGTTAATCAGACCTGCAACAAGAGGCAATCAACTAGAGGTTAAAGGGTCTGCACATTCAGACAATTTACCATTGAACCAACAACCCTTTAAGGGTAATTTAAATAGGATCGAGGCCACTTCTTATGGAAAAGAAAACACCTCATTACGACCTCGGGTGCATTCAGGCAGACGTACGCCGGCTCGGCGCAGTGGCGTTTACCAAAAGTGCGCTGGATGGCGGCCGAAGCATGGGGCTCAAACTTGAGCAGATGCAGCGAGTGGTGGCGTCTCTGGAGCGCCGGGCGTTGTACAAGTCGATGACTACCCATGCCGACCACACCGTGTGGCAAGACGTCTATCACACACACGCCTACGGTTTGGTTATTTACATCAAGGTGACCTACCGACCCACTGGAGGGCCGCCCGTGATTGCTTTCAAGGAAAAACAGCTATGAGCCGACACGATTGCTACACCTGTGGTGCCTCCAGCGCCATGCAAGCGTTCAAGGAACGCCCCTTCACCGTGAGCTTCAAGCAACTGACCCGCACCGTGCACGGCCTGGCCGGCCACGCGTGTGATGAGTGCGCAGAAATCGAGTTTGATGCGCCCAGTGCAGAGCGTTATGCCAAAGCCGGAGATGAGCTGATCGAAGATGCCAAGCAGGTCATGGCACACGAAATGAAGCGCATTCGCCGCAAACTGCACTTCACGCAAAAAAGCGCGGTGCAGTTGCTATCGGGGGGCGGCCACAATGCGTTCAGCCGCTATGAGCGGGCGGAGGTGGAGCCACCAAAACCCCTCTTTGTACTGATGCGCCTGCTGGACCGTCACCCGGAGTTGGTGGCAGAACTCCAATCGATCAATGAATGCGCAGACATCAATGCGTTACTGGAAAAACTTCAGCGCCAGCGCGAGGAATGAACATCACCCGCAGCAACCGCCAGCCAACATTCGACTTCTCCCGATGGTTTAAAGATCAAATGATCGCGAGCAGGCTCGCTACCGGATGGGGTGCCCATGCAAAAAATGGCTCAGGTACATCGCACGGTCGTTAAAAACGAAGCGTTCACGTGAGCGGCTGAAATCCTTGTCTGACGTCATCGTCAGGCTTTTTGCTATCCCACCCTGGGCGGTTGCCTGTTAGTGTGACCGCCGAAGATGGGCGCATTAATGTTACTGGCACCTATAGACGACATCTTCTTCAATATTTTACCGAACGTGCACCGTTGCCGCGCACCCAAGCCGCACGCACGCCCAACGATGGAGCAGCCATGACCACACCGCTTATTCTTGAACCCCAAAAAACCGCTGACGCTTGTGTCATCTGGTTGCATGGCCTGGGGGCCGACCGTTATGACTTCATGCCCGTCGCTGAAATGCTGCAAGAAACGTTGCTCACTACCCGCTTTGTACTGCCGCAGGCACCTACGCGCGCCGTGACGATCAACGGCGGTTATGCCATGCCCAGTTGGTACGACATCAAAGCCATGAGCCCGGCGCGATCGATTAGCCTGGAAGAACTGGAGCAGTCCGCTGACACCGTGATTGAACTCATCGAAAACGCGCGCAGCGGCGGGATAGATGCCAGCCGGATCTTTCTGGCCGGCTTTTCCCAGGGCGGTGCCGTAGTGCTGCACACTGCTTATATCAAATGGCAAGGCCCGCTGGGCGGCGTACTGGCGCTGTCCACCTACGCCCCCACCTTCGACAATGACTTGCAATTGTCCGCCAGCCAACAGCGCACGCCCGCTCTGTGCCTGCATGGCCAATACGACGATGTGGTACAGAACGCAATGGGCCGTTCGGCCTATGAACACTTGAAGCGCCTCGATGTCGCCGTGACATGGAAGGAGTACCCAATGGCGCACCAAGTCGCGCCAGAAGAAATACAAGACATTGGTGCCTGGCTGAAAGCTCGCCTGGGCTAACAGCGAAACATCCTGTCTTTACTACGCCGGGCACTCGACTTGCATTACACTGCCCGGCGTACACTCCTTAACCAACTAATGAGATGACCGTGCTCAAAGCACTCAAAAAAATATTCGGTAAAAGCGAGGCTGAGCCGCTCGCGCCCGCCTCTTCGGCACCTTCCAGCACTGCGCACGTGCCGACGCCTCACGACACCACTGCGGCTCAGACCTCGGTGATTACGCCCGACGTTCAGCCCGCTCCTGCGCACGTCACCGCGCGCAGCGAAAAACCCAAGGCGGCCAAGCCTCGCCGCGACACCGCGCCCAAGCCGCCCGTCATTCCCTGGAAACTCGAAGACTTCGTGGTTGAGCCTGAAGAAGGCAAAGTCCGCTTTCACGACTTCAAACTCGCCCCTGAGCTGATGCACGCCATCCAGGACCTGGGGTTTCCGTATTGCACGCCGATCCAGGCAGGCGTATTGGGCTACACCCTCAATGGGCGTGACGCCATTGGCCGTGCCCAGACCGGTACAGGTAAAACGGCTGCGTTCCTGGTGTCGATCATCAGCCAACTGACCCAAACCCCGCCGCCCAAAGAGCGTTATATGGGTGAGCCGCGTGCACTGATCATCGCGCCTACCCGCGAACTGGTGGTGCAAATCGCCAAGGACGCCGCTGACCTGACCAAATACACCGACCTCAACGTCATGACGTTTGTAGGCGGCATGGACTTCGACAAGCAACTCAAGCAACTCGAAGCTCGCCATTGCGACATTCTGGTGGCCACGCCGGGTCGCCTGCTGGACTTCAACCAGCGCGGCGAAGTGCACCTGGATATGGTCGAAGTGATGGTGCTCGACGAAGCCGATCGCATGCTGGACATGGGCTTTATTCCGCAGGTACGCCAGATCATCCGCCAGACTCCGCCGAAAGCCGAGCGCCAGACGCTGCTGTTCTCCGCGACATTTACCGAAGACGTGATGAACCTGGCCAAGCAATGGACCACCGACCCGGCCATTGTCGAGATCGAAGCACAGAACGTCGCCAGCGAACGCGTGGAGCAGCACGTGTATGCGGTGGCCGGTGCCGACAAGTACAAGCTATTGTTCAACCTGGTGAACGACAACGGCTGGGAACGCGTCATCGTGTTCGCCAACCGCAAAGACGAAGTACGTCGAATTGAAGAGCGCCTGGTGCGCGACGGCATCAACGCGGCGCAACTGTCGGGCGATGTCCCGCAGCACAAACGCATCAAGACCCTGGAAGGTTTCCGTGAGGGGAAAATCCGTGTGCTGGTGGCCACCGACGTGGCGGGCCGCGGGATCCATATCGACGGCATCAGCCACGTGATCAACTTCACCTTGCCTGAAGTGCCGGACGACTACGTACACCGCATTGGCCGTACCGGCCGCGCAGGTGCCAACGGCGTGTCGATCAGCTTTGCCGGTGAAGACGACTCCTACCAGTTGCCGTCCATCGAAGCACTGCTGGGCCGCAAAATCAGCTGCGAAACACCACCGACAGAACTGTTGCGCCCCGTGGTACGCGCCATGCGCAAGCCACTCGAACCCAGCGCCTGAGCCACACCCGCCTGTAAATCGGCTTCTTGGGCAGATTTACAGGGGCGATTATTGCTCCCAGCGCTGCGCAGCGGCGTCATCGCTGGTGCGGCTTTCGACCCAGCGTGGGCCATTAGCGGTCTGTTCCTTTTTCCAGAACGGCGCGCGGGTCTTCAGGTAGTCCATAACAAACGCGCAGGCCTCAAACGCTGCCTGTCGATGGGCGCTAGCCACCCCGACATACACAATCGGTTCGCCCGGTTCCAGCGCACCTACCCGGTGCACTATTTCAAGATGAAGCAACGGCCAACGATCCTGCGCCTCAGCCGCTATTTTACCCAGGGCTTTTTCCGTCATGCCGGGGTAATGCTCCAGAAACAGGCCCGCCACCTCATGGCCGTCATTGAAGTCGCGCACGTAGCCCACAAAACTCACCACCGCCCCCACACCCGTGTTCGCGGCGTGTAACGCATTGGTCTCGGCCCCCGGATCGAACGTTGCAGCCTGCACCCGAATCGCCATGGTCAGCCTCCCGTTACTGGGGGGAAAAACGCCACTTCATCGCCCTCGCACAGCCGTTCGTCAGGTTTGCACAGGTCCTGATTACGCGCGCACATCAGGTTGGCTTCTGCCAGTACCTGCCAAGCACCGCCCCGTTGTACCAGGTGCGAGCGCACGTGTTCGATGCTGGCAAAATCGCCGTCCAGCGCCTCGCCCTCGCACCCCAGAACTTCGCGATAACGGGCAAAAAACACCACATTGAGCTTCATGACACTGACGCCTGGAAGTGCCCGCTCTTACCGCCGAGTTTTTCAAGCACGCGCACACTTTCGATGGTCATACCGCGATCGACCGCCTTGCACATGTCGTAAATCGTCAGGGCCGCGACGCTGGCCGCAGTCAGGGCCTCCATCTCGACCCCGGTCTGCCCGGCCAGTTTGCAACGCGCCACAATCAAAACGGCGTCGCTGCCTTGAGCGCTGAGTTCCACCTTGACGCTGGTGAGCATCAAGGGATGGCACAAAGGAATCAGGTCTGAGGTTTTTTTCGCGGCCTGGATGCCAGCGATGCGGGCCACGGCGAACACATCGCCCTTGGGGTGGCCCCCACTGACGATCATGTCCAGGGTTTCGGGGCGCATGCGCACCACGGCTTGTGCCGTTGCCTCACGGGAGGTCACCGTTTTATCGGTGACATCCACCATGTTGGCACGGCCTTGAGAATCTAAATGAGTCAGCACAGGGTTACTCCAGACAGGAACAGGAAGTGTAAACCCCGTACCCCATGAAGGCCATCGACCCCGCGAATAGCACCCATCAGAACAGCGAATTGGCCGTCCGCCAGCATTCACCGTACAACAGTGAAAACATTGGAGGACATACGTAATGCCACTTTTTCTTGCTGTTGTCATGAGCCTGTTCGCAGGTTTTGCAGTGCCCTTGCAAGCCGCCAGCAACGCCCGGCTTGGTGCGGTGCTGGGCCATCCCTTTTGGGCCACTGTGTTTTCCTTGCTGATCAGCGGCCTGGCCATTGCACTGGTGATGCTGATCGTCAAAGTGCCACGCCCCGGTTTGGGTGCCCTGATGAGCGGCCCGTGGTGGATCTGGCTGGGTGGCCTGGCCGGGGTGTTCTACATCACCGTGGCGCTGATGACAGTACCGCGCCTGGGCGCATTGAATTTCATCCTGGCGGTCGTGGTGGGCCAATTGATCATCTCACTGGCCATTGATTACTTCGGCTTGCTCGGCTTGCCCAAACACACGCCAAGCCTGCAAAAACTGCTAGGGGTCGGCGTGGTACTGGCGGGGTTTGTGATCGCATCGCGGGGCTGATTGACGCCCGTGCTCGTGATCTCAACCCTACCCAAGATCGCGATCAGGCTCGTTCCTGCAGGTTTTAACTGACCTGCTTAATCAGTTCGCGCAACCAGCGATGGGCCGGGTCCTGCTCAAAGCGGTTATGCCAGACCTGCACATAGTTAAACGGCGCGACCGTAAGCGGCGGTGCCGAGGTCACCAGCGTGTCGCCCAGCACTACGTTGTCCAGTGTGCGGGTAGCCACCGTGAGAATAAGGTCGGTACCCGCGATCATCCCCGGCGCAGCACTCCAGTGCGGGACATTGACCGCCACCCGGCGCTGTAACCCCCGGGCACGCAGGACAGTGTCAACTTCGCCCAAGGTACTGCCCTCCACCGACACCAACAGGTGCGGGCGAGCCAGATAAGTGTCCAGATCCAACGTGCCACCTTCGGGCAATGACAGGCGATTGAGCAGGCAGGTAAAGGTTTCTTCAAACAGCACCTCACTGCAGAGGTCTGCTGGCAATGGCGCAAACACGCCCAACGCCAGGTCGATTTTGCCCTGTTCTATTTGCTCAAGCATGCCCAACCGGCTGTCCTGCACCACCACCAGCGACGTGTCCGGTGCCTGGGCCCGCATGTGCACCAACAGCTTGGGCAACACGATAGCGGCCCCATAATCGGACATCGCCACGCGAAACGTGCGCCCGGAGGTGGCCGGCACAAAGTCGATAGACCGACCGAGCAACGACTCGATCTGCCCCAGAATTTCCTTGAGCGGTGCCTGGAGGTTCTGTGCCAGCGCGCTGAGCACCACCTCGTTGCCCTGGCGAATCAACAGCGGATCGTCCAGCAACCCCCGGAGTTTATTCAGCGAATGGCTGATGGCCGGCTGGCTCAAATGCAGACGAATACCGGCGCGGGTCACGTGCTTCTCCGTCAGCAGCGCATCAAGTACCACCAACAGATTTAAATCGATATTACGCAGTAACACCCCGACCTCCTGTTATCCCCCGCAGATCATTGTGTCGTCTGCATCGAAAAAACAGCATGCACCTGCAAAGCCCCACTGTGGAACAAAAATAAGCCAGGGACGCAGACCAAAGACTTCAACGCCATCCAGGGTCGACAGGCCGAGCGTCACCGGCATGGACTTGGCTTTGAGCCGCCGTGGGCGGGGGTGCCTGTTTATCAGCCATCATTGAGCGCAACTTCCCACCTTTCGAGCGTCATGTCTAAGGTCAAATCCACAGGGCCTGCAAAAGATTACGAAATTACCCAAACGAAACCGGGCGGCTCAAGGCCGCCCGGGTCAGCATTGCAGAACAGGTCAGAGGTGCGATTCGGCGTATTCGGCCAGAATCGAGCGCGGTACGCCTTGCAGGGCGATGTGCACACCGTTGGGAAAGTCCTTGAAACGCTCCGTCAGGTAGGTCAGCCCCGAACTGGTGGCCGACAGGTAAGGCGTATCGATTTGCGCCAGGTTACCCAGGCAGACCACTTTAGAACCTGCCCCTGCACGGGTGATGATGGTTTTCATCTGGTGCGGCGTGAGGTTCTGGCACTCGTCGATCAGGATCAGGCTTTGCTGGAAACTGCGGCCGCGAATGTAGTTCAGGGATTTGAACTGCAAAGGCACCTTGCTCAGGATGTAATCGACGCTGCCGTGGGTGTTCTCATCATCCATGTGCAAGGCTTCGAGGTTGTCAGTGATAGCACCGAGCCAAGGCTCCATTTTTTCGGCTTCGGTCCCCGGTAAAAAGCCGATTTCCTGGTCCAGGCCCTGCACGCTGCGAGTACAGATAATGCGCCGGTAGCGCTTGCTGACCATGGTTTGTTCAATGGCCGCCGCCAGCGCCAGGATCGTTTTGCCCGAACCGGCCGCCCCTGACAGGTTCACCAGGTGAATGTCCGGGTCGAGCAAGGCGAACAGCGCCAGCCCCTGGTAAATATCCCGCGGTTTAAGCCCCCAGGCTTCTTGGTGCAGCAGAGGTTCCTGGTGCATGTCGAGGATCAGCAAATGATCCTTGCGCACTTCTTTGATCCACCCCACAAAACCTTGCTCATCGAGAATGAACTCGTTGATATGCACTGCGGGCAGGTGCTCGTTCATGTGCACCTGATGCCAGGTGCGTCCATGCCCCTGGCGGGTCTCGACCTTGCTGACTCGGTCCCAGAACGAGCCCGTCATCATGTGGTAGCCGCGTGACAACATCGACACGTCATCCACCAACTGGTCGGTGCTGTAGTCCTCGGATTCGATCCCGCACGCTCGGGCCTTGAGGCGCATGTTGATGTCTTTGGTGACCAGCACCACATGCAACTGCGGCTCACGGGCATGCAAGTCAATCAACTGATTGATGATGATGTTGTCGTTGAGGGTTTCGGGCAGCAGCGCATTCGGCTCCCGACGCTTGTTCATCAGGATGGACAAAAAGCCTTTGGGGCCGCTTTTGCCGCGCTGAATTGGCACACCCCGTTCAACGTCTTGCGGGGAGGCCGCCCCCAGGGTCTGGTCAATAAGGCGAATCGCCTGACGGCATTCGGCGGCTACCAGCAGCTTGCCGGTTTTGAGTTTGTCGAGTTCTTCAAGCACCGTCATCGGAATGGCGACGTGGTGTTCCTCGAAGTTGAGCAATGCGTTTGGATCGTGAATCAAAACATTGGTATCGAGTACATAAAGGATTGGCTGGTTGGAGGAGTGCGTGCGTGCGTGATCATCCATACTCGGTCACCTTTGTGGGAGCCATTAGACGCAATACCACGACAGTGCTGCGCCTCGAAGTGACTGTCGAATTCATCTGTTTTCGTGTCAGATAAAGCCCTGCCCGATGGGTCCTTGAAGACGCCACCTGAGGTGCAGGTTTCGGCGGTCTGTCTTCGTAATACTCCTAAACGTGTGACAAAAAAAAGTTTTTTTAATGTTTCAGACCTATATTTTTCAAACAGACGAATGCCCTTGGCATCGGGCCAAACGCCGGCTAGGCTAAGTAATCTACTCGTCAGCGTTTTCTACTCACAGCTAGAGAAATTGTGCTCCGGATGCCCGAAGGCAGCCTTTAAAGCCCCTTCCCAAATTCACTACACGCCTCCCAGCCCAACCCGCTTTGCGCCGTATTTTTGAGCAGCCACGGCAACGCCGTGTGCACCTTGTCCAAGGTGTCGTTAAACACAATCACCCCATGGCGCCACAGCAGCATCAACGTTAGCACCCGGTGCGCGGACTGTTCGGCGGTCAGGCCCGACGTCATGTCCTGTGAATCCATTGTCCACAACGCAACATTCAAGCCCTCAGCCTTGAAAAATTCGGCGCTGTCGCCCCGCCGTTGCCCGTAGGGCGGGCGAAACAGGGGCACATAACTGCCAGGTAAAACCTGACGCACCAAGCCAACACTGCGCACTATCGAGTCTTGCCAATCCTGCCAATGACTGTGCGAGCGGTACTCCCAGCCCTGCACACCCACACACTGGTCCTTGTACAACGCCTGGAGCGCAGGCCCATCCGTTTTCTCGAGCCGTGCCTGCAGACGGTTGCCCAGCACAAAAAACGTCGCACTCATGGACTGTTTGCGCAGGTAATCCGTGAGCCAGTCGGTGGTGCCCGGTAACAGGGTCGGGCCGCTGTTAAAGGTCAGCATAAACAGCCTGTCGTGCAGTTGATCGCCGTTCAGTTCATGGTCACCGAGCAGTTCAATTTCATTGCGCGCGGAGGGAGACAACGCCGCCAGGCGCAGTTGCTCATCCAAGTAGCGACGATGAAACGTGGCACTGGGTTCAGCCCAGGCCGCATAAAACGAATCCGGGCCAACTTCAAACGTGTCGGCCAGCTCGCGCAGGCTGTCCAGGCCGTCGACGTAATAACAGAACGACGCATCCTGATCGCAGCTTTGCCCGGCACGGCTGTAATTGACCAACAGCCGTTGCCACATACTCTTGCGGACGCGATCAATCGCCTCGACGTTGATGACGTTGAGCCCCAAGCGCGCTTTAAGCGCACGTTCATCCAGCGCTTCACTGACCCGCAAGGCATGAGCAAAGGTGAGGATCTCGGCGCGTGAGGCCACATCGAACAACGCCGGGCTGGTCAATGCCTCGGGCCAGGTACTGCGGTCCAACGTCACCGGCGCGTTGGGGGCCGCCACGGCCCCCAGGCATACCAGCCAGGCCGACAAGAAAAGAACAACTCGCACAGGTCATCTCCCCACTCAATACTGGCCAGTACTATAACCTCACCGTTGCCACCATCGGCACGCGCGCACCGCCCCACCGATGGGCTATTGCGCTGATAGGTGGAGTCAAATCGCCCAAGCCCCTAGAATCCTTCCCACGCTTACAGGAGACGACCTCATGCTGATGGTGATTTCACCCGCCAAGACACTCGATTACGAAACCCCGCCTGCCACTGCGCGTTTCACTCAACCGCAGTACCTGGACCATTCTCAAGCGTTGATCGAGTGCCTGCGTGAGCTGAGCCCGCAACAAATTGGCGAATTGATGCACCTGTCCGACAAGCTTTCGGGGCTCAATGCCGCGCGCTTTGGCAGTTGGATCCCCACTTTTACCCCCGAGAACGCCAAACAGGCGCTGCTGGCCTTCAAGGGCGATGTGTACACCGGCCTGAATGCCGTCGATTTCAGTGAAGACGACTTTGATTACGCGCAAACCCATCTGCGCATGCTCTCCGGGCTGTATGGCTTGCTGCGCCCGCTCGACCTGATGATGCCGTACCGCTTGGAAATGGGCACCAAGCTGGCCAACGCTCGCGGTAAAGACTTGTACGCGTTCTGGGGTACGCGCATCAGCGAGTGGCTTAACCAAGCGCTGGCCGAGCAAGGTGATGATGTGCTGTTAAACCTGGCCTCCAACGAGTACTTTTCAGCCGTCAAGAAAACCGCCTTGAATGCGCGCATCATCAACACCGAATTCAAGGACCTGAAAAACGGCCAGCATAAAATCATCAGTTTTTACGCCAAGAAAGCACGCGGCATGATGAGCCGTTTTGTGATCAAGGAACGCATCAACACCCCAGAACACCTCAAGCAGTTCGACGAGCAGGGTTATCGCTACAGTGCCGAACAATCCAAGCCTGATCTGCTGGTTTTCCTGCGCGACCACGCCCCCGAGTAAATAGTCACCGAGGGGGCACGCCCGTGCGTCCTCGGCAAAGGCCCTTGTGCCGTACCCTTCTTCTTACGCTACGCGATGCAATGACCTATCGATCATAGAGCAGGCTTCGCGTATCGCAGCCTACGGACCAGACGATACTGTCCACCCCGCCGATAACCTCTCTACCGCACCTGACCCAGACCATCGCGACTGTTTACGCCAGGCGATAGGGCTGAATGTTTCCCGTGCCGCCCTTGCGCGCCGGTTATCGTGCGCACACCCTCTAAATGCGGGCGCAGCGCTTGCAAGGCAGCTTTTCCACAAAGGATATTCTGATGCCTCGTGTTTTGATTACCGGTTGTTCCAGTGGCATTGGCCGCGCTCTGGCTAACACTTTCAGGGCGGCAGGCCATGACGTTTGGGCCAGTGCACGCAAACCTGAAGATGTGGCGCAATTGGCAATAGAAGGGTTTAACGCCGTACAACTGGATGTAAATGACCCGACGCAATTGATGCACCTTTTTGAGCGCCTGACACACGAAGGCGGTGGACTGGACGTACTGATTAATAATGCTGGTTATGGCGTCATGGGGCCGGTACTTGAAGCAGGAGCCGTGAACCTGCAACGTCAGTTTGAGACCAATGTTTCATCTGTGGTCGGGGTTACCCGCGCCCTGCTCTCGCACCTGCGCCGCAACAACGGGCTGGTGATCAACATCGGCAGTGTGTCCGGGGTGCTGGCCACCCCGTTTGCCGGTGCCTATTGCGCCTCGAAAGCGGCGGTTCATGCACTCAGCGACGTGCTACGCATGGAACTCGCGCCCTTTGGCATTCGTGTCATGGAGGTGCAGCCTGGAGCCATCGCCTCTTCATTTGCCAAAAATGCCATCGACCAGGTCGAACTGTTGATTAACGAGCAATCCCCTTGGTGGCCCATGCGTGAGGCCATTCGGCAAAGAACCAACTTCTCGCGCACGAATCCCACTGCGGCCAAACAACTGGCCGAAGCCGTACTCAGAGCTGCGCAAAAAACCAAGCCGCCGGCGCTGTTGCGTTATGGGAAAAGCAGCCGACTCATGCCGTTTCTGGCTTTTTGGCTGCCTACTGGCATGCGGCAGAAAATCCTGATGCGGCGTTTTGGCTTAAAGCCCACACACACGCTCTAAACCAACCCCATCAAGAGAATACTTGCGATGGATGCTGGCCGTTTATCGAGTAGGATGACTGCTCATTCTCTGTGAGGCCAACGTCATGATTATCGGCGCTTTACTGATCATCACCTGGCTCATCCTGTTGCTGCGCTACCCGGCCAAAGCCTTGCCGGTGTCGATGGCCGCCCTGATCGGGCTGGCTATCGTCACTGCGGTCGTGGTCTGGCAAGACCACCGTGAAGCGCAACAATTGGCGCGCCTGGAACTGCGCCTTGCGTATGCCCCCGACCAATGCCCGGCTGACCGGCCGCTGCATTTGACGTTGCGCAATGGCAACGACGTACCGCTGACCGAACTCAGTTGGCGCGTGGCGGCCTACGCACCTGGCGATACCGTTAACCTCGCCGACACGGCCTACACCGCCCCGCATTATCGCGGCCCGGGAGAGCTGCAAAGCGCGGCCGAGTGGCAGGACTGCTTGCCATTACCTTCAATTCGCGCCGGTTACCGGCCACATAGCCTCGAATTCAGGGCCGAACGTCTACAAGGCCACTTCGCCAACTGACCCACGCAAGGATGACCTGATGCCATTTGTTTTGATTACCGGCTGTTCCAGTGGCATTGGCCGTGCATTGGCCGATACCTACCAGCAGGCCGGGTACGAAGTCTGGGCCACCGCCCGCAAACCCGCCGATGTAGCCGCGCTAAGGGCCGCGGGCTTTACGGCGGTGCAGTTGGACGTCAACGACAGCCTGGAAGTAGACCAACTCAGCGCCCGCATCAAGCAGCATGGCAAGGGGCTGGATGTATTGATCAACAACGCAGGCTATGGCGCGATGGGGCCAGTGCTTGATGGCGGTGTCGAAGGCCTGGAGCAGCAATTCAGGACCAATGTGTTCTCGGTGGTCGGCGTGACCCGGGCCGTGTTCGAGCCGCTGCGTCGCAACCGTGGCCTGGTCATCACTATCGGCAGCGTGTCCGGGGTGCTGGTTACACCGTTTGCCGGGGCCTACTGCGCCTCGAAGGCCGCCGTGCACGCCTTGAGCGAAGCGCTGCGCATGGAACTCGCGCCCTTCGGCGTTCGCGTGCTGGAAGTGCAGCCGGGTGCCATCGACACCCACTTCGCGCAGAACGCCAGCGCCCAGGCCGAGCAATTGATTGCACAGGACTCACCGTGGTGGCCGATGCGCGACGGTATTCGTGCCCGCGCCAAGGCCTCGCAAGACCACCCGACACCCGTGCGGGCTTTGGTTGACGCCATCTTCAAGGCCAGCCAAAAAAACCGCCCGCCGGCCTTGCTGCGCTATGGTAATGGCAGCCGCGCCCTGCCGCTGCTGGCGGCACTGGTGCCCCGCGCCTTACTGCAGAAAATCCTGATGAAGCGTTTTGGGCTCAACACCCCGACACAGTAACCATTCCCACACGTGCAGCACTTGCTGACGCACTGTTCGCCTTAGTCCTCAATGATTACACCGACGGGAAAGGTGCTGTGGCGTCATTTGCATGAGGCTTTAGCACACAATAAACCGTCCCTGAACGCTCTCGTAAATCAAGCAGAACGTAATGCCTATCACCCTACTGCTTTCATAGCGCCGAGCACGCCAGGCGTGGTGCTCGACTCTATAAAAGCCCCGCCTATTAATTACCGCGCATTGCGCGATAGGACACGAAATGATTCATACGATCGTTAACATAAGACCGAGGGAGCTGGCTCGATAAGCGGCGGCTCTCTTGATGCATGTAACTCACACCTCGAAAAGCGTCTTTTACAGAGTACAACTGCACGAATACCTTCTTCTGCTGTTCAATTTTATTCATGCGTTTCAGAGCGGCTAATCGATCCCTGAAAACAGGAAAACGCATCTCACTGTTTTTCTTTAGTATTGCATCCGTAACGGCATACTCCACCACCGCCTCACGAGGCGCACTGGCCAGTACACTACCGATAGAAAATGTTCCAACATCAGCCGTATGTGCCACCGGAAAGGTCGGCCATGCGTCCACAATCACAAGTTTGTGGAGAGGCAATTGGCCAGGGTCACCAATCACAACAAAACTGTGATCGTTAGCTCCTGCTTGGGTCACCCAAAAAACAGGTTCTAGCGTTTGAGTGCTGGCCAAGAGATGAAAATTTATCATTGCGTGCTCACCGCAATTACCAACACCATGCTCGATCACTTTAGCGATATCACCCAAGGGCTTTTGGGTGTCGCGCGCCTGATGGATCTTTTTTATCATCTTTTTAGGGCTTATCTTGGATCGCCACAAGTCCACTTTTTGGTTTTGAGAGCCATTAACCAATAACAACTTGGTCATCAGGTTTGCGACATGTGCCTGCTCGAGGGATGTAAACGTACCGGCATCAACTTTATAGACTGGGTTGCTTGGCTTGACTTGACCCGAAACCAGATCACTTAACATATCAGCCGAGGGTACTTGCTCACCGTCAAGATCAATCGCCTTGCGTTGTTCATCAGATAAATGATTGATGTCAATTCTGCCCTCGCCCTCGTGATCAATAAAGGTGAGCGGATTACCCGATACAAACGCATATAAATTTGCACCATCGGTATCCCCTGTCGGATCCGTATTCACCCACCGCTGTAACCACGGCATGTAATAACGCCGACCATAGTAATAAAGCCCCGTTGCATCCAGCTCCTTGCCCGAATACCGCAGGGTTCGATAACTCGTTTGACTAGCGTTACCCGTATCGCTGAACGCCGTTGTGCCGAACGAGTGGTAGGTCTCGCGGCTAATTATCTGAGCATCACTGTCCAGCTCGACACTGCAGGAACCCAAATGGTCCGCCAAGGTGTAGCGGCAAAGGTCGTTGGCTACCCCCTTGGGCGGGCGGCTCGCCCAATGCAACACCTGCACGGCGTTGCGCCCGGCCTGGGCAGTGATGACCTGCACCGTTTCCCCCGTGGCGTTGGTCCGCAGCTCCAACCCTGGTAGGTAACGGGTTTCGCTGATCACAGTGCGGGCATTGGTTTGACTGATGCGAATTTTGCGCAGGCGCATGCCCTCCGCGCCGTAAACGTAATGCTCGCTATCATCTTCTGCCCCCTCACGCTGCACAGGCCGAACGTGTGTGAGCTGGTTGTGCAGGTCCCAGGTCAGTGATCGGCCGTTGTCCAGCGCCAGCAGGTTGCCGTTCTCATCAAATCCGTCAGCAACAGTCCGTCGACTGCCCTTGACAGGTAAACAGCGGTTGCTGCACTCATCCGCCACCAACAGGCGACTGTGGTTTTGCGGGCCCAGATGGGTCAGCTCAAGCAAATTACCGCCCGCGTCGTAGCGATAAGTCTGCTGGTAATTGGCGACGGCCTGCGGGTCCGGGAGGTGGGCCGGGCCTTGATTGGCGCTGCCCGACTCCCAGCCCGTGGCGTGTATCAGTTGGTACAGACTGTCGTAGGTGTAGCGGTTGATCGGGTCGATACGTTGGCCCGCAAAGTGGCGAGCGACCTGCGCCTTGTCCTCAAGGCTCACGATATTGCCTACCGGGTCATAGATAAAATTCAGGTCTTGCAACGCGCCCGCGTGCAAACGCATCAGCCGACCGTCCCGAGGGCAATACTCGAACGCGCTGACCACGCCATTACCCGCCGTTTGCGCCGTGATCTGACCGTGGGCGTTGTGCTGGATCTGACTGACGAGCACCTTGGCGGTGGGCATATTGGCCTGCAACAAGCGCAATTCGTGCAATTGCCCATCAATAGTCTGGGTGAACCGTTGCACATTGCGCTGGGCATCGGCCTGCTCACTGGTTTCGCCCACTGCATTAAACGTCGAGCGGCTGCTGTACCCCTGCGGCTCAAGCAAATCATTGCGCTCGGGTATGTTCTCAGGCCAATTGACAGGGCCAAGCGCTTTCAGAAAGCACTGTTGCTGCTCAAGTACCCCGCCCAGTAAACCGAACGCCGGAAAATGCCGGGTACCCGCCAGATCATCGTGACGGATCAACCGGCCACACTGGTTGTTCAACGCTGAATCGGCGTCAACTGAACCGTAGCTATAACGGGAAATACAGGTCAATGTGTCGCTATTCAACGCCTTTGCAAACAACGCCGTGGGCCGCAGTAACTCGTCGTAGTGGTTTCGTTGCTCACTGCCCCGCCCGTCCCAGCTCTGCATCAAGTGCCCGGCATCGCCCAGCAAACTGATCCGCCACCCCGCATCGACACTGGCAGTGCTCAGCACCGCGCCAGACAAGGTATAGAGGTTCTGAAGGTTGGCCGGGGTCGCGGGATCATATTGCTTGCGCGCCCACAAGCGCGGGTCCCATTGCGCGACCTCATGGCCTGCCGCGTCAAAACGGGCGCGATGAACGCGTGCCTCTGCCGGGGCATCAGGCGCTGAACGGCACCAGGCAACAGAACGGACCTGCAAGCCGCGCGCGTCAAGCACACTCAAGGTAGGGGTATGACGGTGTAGGGAAGGCATCACCAAGACTCAGACAAGTGCTTGATGGGAGTAAAGGCGTAAAACATTGGCGTGGCTACTGTCAGAAATGACAGGCGTCACGCCAGACCGAGGGGCGTCACCGTTCTGGGGGCTGCTCCACAATCACTGTGCAGGTGGTACCGGCCGCCAGCAGGAAACCGTCCGGGATTTCGTCGTTTCGTCGTTGATGGCCGTGTTTGCCACCTTAAACGCAATCACCTCGACTCCCCACGCCTTTGCCCTATGCTTTGCCATTGGCGCGGCCTTCACACTCCTGCCATTGCTGGCAGTGTTACGCCTTGATACCCCACCGTGCCGGCCTTGCTGGCGCACTGACCCAAGAGAGACCGATGACTGACTATTCGCGCTACTTCGCCCAAATAAAAGAAACCCTCGACGAAATTGAAGGCTGGTTCTCAGGCCTCAGGCCCGGGGTATTACCCACCTTGCTCACGCATTTTTCACCGCAGTTCTCGATGATTACACCGACGGGCAAGGTGCTGGATCTCGACGGCCTGGAGGCCTTGTTTGAACCCTTGCGCGGTGGCCGCCCCGATCTGGTCATTACCCTCAGCGAATTTACCGGCATCGCCCACTCCGCAGGCCGTGCAGTCGTCAGTTACCGCGAACTGCAGGAGGAACACAACGGCAGCCGCACCGACCGACGCGCCACCGCCGTATTTGAAACCTACGCCAACGGCAAGATTCTGTGGCGGCATTTGCATGAGACGTTTTGCAACGCGTAAAGGGAGGGGTGACCGTTGCCCCCCGTTTCACTGCCGCCTCACTGCCTGATTAAAGCTGGCATAGCTTTGTTGGCTTCGCCCCGTACGCACATTGACCTCGGCTGGAATAACACCTGTGCAGTTGTAACACCCTACAAAATCCCATGAATCGCCATTAGGCGGGAGTCGATGTGTGTACAACTGAGTATCTGCCAGCATTCGCTCCGCGTTATTGGGGTACAACCCTACAATCGTGTTCAGCACTCTCACTTCTGCATGCGCACCCGGGCCGCCAGCGCGAACAGGAATCACGCCGTCGCTGCTCTCTATGTGTTTGCTCACCCATTCCTTTACGGGACTTTGAAGTTCATAAGACTGAATAATCGACCTGGAAAAGAGCGGATTATTCTCCAAGTCTTGAACTGTAAAACCTCGGTTATGAACAGGATCACTGAGCGCGGCGCTGTAGTCAGCACTGAGATGTTGCAAATAGTCGCTGATGGAGGAGATCCTGTAGGAGCCAAAACCCAAATAGTGCTCTTCCTTAAACTCTACGCTCGTGTAGTCAGGGTCCACGCCACGATAATTAATCGGGCCTCCCTTTGGTGCCTCAAGATTGAAGTGGTTCATCACCATCGTCCCTGCAGCAGGAATAATGGCGAACGCATGAGCATTTAGCGTAGCAACCGTTTTTTTGCTCAAACGATTGTCCGGGTTAATTTTGTAATCCTCTTCCTGGACTTTTTTCAGCTTGGTGACTGAAATCTTTGGATAGTGCTTAAGCGCAGTGCCTGCGTTTACGATGTCTGCTGAACGACGCGTACCCGCCGCTTCAAACTCAGCGATGTCTACCAGTTCTTCTGGATCTGTTTTAATCAAGCCCTGGGTGTCCACAAACTTGATCGGATTGTTTCCCACCATCGCAAAAAGGTTCAAACCGTCCACCCCCCCGGCCGGATCCGTATTCACCCATCGCTGTAACCACGGCATGTAATAACGCCGACCATAGTAATAAAGCCCCGTTGCATCCAGCTCCTTGCCCGAATACTGCAGGGTTCGAAAAGTCGTTTGACTAGCGTTACCCATATCGCTGAACGCCGTTGTGCCGAACGGGTGGTAGGTCTGGCGGCTAATTATCTGAGCATCACTGTCCAGCTCGACACTGCAGGAACCCAAATGGTCAGCCAAGGTGTAGCGGCAGAGGTCGTTGACCACCCCCTTGGACGGCCTGCTCGACCCATGCAGCACCTGCACGGTGTTGCGCCCGGCCTGGGCAGTGATGACCTGCACCGTTTCCCCCGTGGCGTTGGTCCGCAGCTCCAACCCTGGTAGGTAACGGGTTTCGCTGATCACAGTGCGGGCATTGGTTTGACTGATGCGAATTTTGCGCAGGCGCATGCCCTCCGCGCCGTAAACGTAATGCTCGCTATCATCTTCTGCCCCCTCACGCTGCACAGGCCGAACGTGTGTGAGCTGGTTGTGCAGGTCCCAGGTCAGTGATCGGCCGTTGTCCAGCGCCAGCAGGTTGCCGTTCTCATCAAATCCGTCAGCAACAGTCCGTCGACTGCCCTTGACAGGTAAACAGCGGTTGCTGCACTCATCCGCCACCAACAGGCGACTGTGGTTTTGCGGGCCCAGATGGGTCAGCTCAAGCAAATTACCGCCCGCGTCGTAGCGATAAGTCTGCTGGTAATTGGCGACGGCCTGCGGGTCCGGGAGGTGGGCCGGGCCTTGATTGGCGCTGCCCGACTCCCAGCCCGTGGCGTGTATCAGTTGGTACAGACTGTCGTAGGTGTAGCGGTTGATCGGGTCGATACGTTGGCCCGCAAAGTGGCGAGCGACCTGCGCCTTGTCCTCAAGGCTCACGATATTGCCTACCGGGTCATAGATAAAATTCAGGTCTTGCAACGCGCCCGCGTGCAAACGCATCAGCCGACCGTCCCGAGGGCAATACTCGAACGCGCTGACCACGCCATTACCCGCCGTTTGCGCCGTGATCTGACCGTGGGCGTTGTGCTGGATCTGACTGACGAGCACCTTGGCGGTGGGCATATTGGCCTGCAACAAGCGCAATTCGTGCAATTGCCCATCAATAGTCTGGGTGAACCGTTGCACATTGCGCTGGGCATCGGCCTGCTCACTGGTTTCGCCCACTGCATTAAACGTCGAGCGGCTGCTGTACCCCTGCGGCTCAAGCAAATCATTGCGCTCGGGTATGTTCTCAGGCCAATTGACAGGGCCAAGCGCTTTCAGAAAGCACTGTTGCTGCTCAAGTACCCCGCCCAGTAAACCGAACGCCGGAAAATGCCGGGTACCCGCCAGATCATCGTGACGGATCAACCGGCCACACTGGTTGTTCAACGCTGAATCGGCGTCAACTGAACCGTAGCTATAACGGGAAATACAGGTCAATGTGTCGCTATTCAACGCCTTTGCAAACAACGCCGTGGGCCGCAGTAACTCGTCGTAGTGGTTTCGTTGCTCACTGCCCCGCCCGTCCCAGCTCTGCATCAAGTGCCCGGCATCGCCCAGCAAACTGATCCGCCACCCCGCATCGACACTGGCAGTGCTCAGCACCGCGCCAGACAAGGTATAGAGGTTCTGAAGGTTGGCCGGGGTCGCGGGATCATATTGCTTGCGCGCCCACAAGCGCGGGTCCCATTGCGCGACCTCATGGCCTGCCGCGTCAAAACGGGCGCGATGAACGCGTGCCTCTGCCGGGGCATCAGGCGCTGAACGGCACCAGGCAACAGAACGGACCGGCAAGCCGCGCGCGTCAAGCACACTCAAGGTAGGGGTATGACGGTGCAGGGAAGGCATCACCAAGACTCAGACAAGTGCTTGATGGGAGTAAAGGCGTAAAACATTGGCGTGGCTACTGTCAGAAATGACAGGCGTCACGCCAGACAGAGGGGCGTCACCGTTCTGGGGGCTGCTCCACAATCACTGTGCAGGTGGTACCGGCCGCCAGCAGGAAACCGTCCGGGATTTCGTCAATGTGGATACGCACCGGTACGCGCTGGGCCAGGCGCACCCAGTTGAATGTCGGGTTGACGTCGGCCACCATCTCACGGCTCTCGGGGTTATCACGGTCGTAGATACCGCGGGCGATACTTTCTACGTGTCCTTTGAGCACTTCGCCGCTCATCATTTGCAAGTCGGCTTTGTCGCCCACACGGATATGCGGCAGCTTGGTTTCTTCGAAGAAACCGTATACCCAGAACGAGTCTTTATCGACCACGGCCATTTTCGGCTCGCCGACCCGGGCATAGTCGCCTCGGTGCACGTTGAGGTTGGTCACGTAACCGTCGACAGTGGCCAGTACTTTAGTGCGTTTGAGGTTCAGCAAGGCCGCGTCCAACTGGGCCTGAGCATGCTGGTAATCAGCCAAGGCCGAGTCGGCAATGTTGCTGGCATCATCGCGGTTCTCACGGGAGATCACCAAGTTGTCCATATCGGCCCGGCGACGGGCATTCACCTTGCGCATCTCCCAAGTGGCCTTGCGGGAAGCCACCAGCGACTGCGCCTGTTTCACCGCAATGTCGTAGTGTTCAGGGTCGATTTCCAACAGCACATCGCCCTTTTTCACCAACTGGTTGTCCTTGACCGGCACATTGACCACGTACCCGTTAACGTCAGCGGCCACGTTGATGATATCGGCCCGTACCCGCCCATCACGGGTCCACGGGGTATTCATGTAATGCTCCCAAAGCGTGCGGCCAATCCCTATCGCAAGGGCCAGGACCAGCAAGGTGGCAAGCAAGCTGAAGAACTTTTTCATCGGTGTGCTCTCAACGGTAAACAGTCAGCGCCATGGCGCCAAAAAGACAGGCAAACAGGCTCAGGCGCAGCAGCGCCGGGTGCCAGAAGAAGCGGTACAGGTCGTAACCGGAAAACAGTCGGTCAAAGCCCCAAGCCAAGCCGGCCGCGATAAAAAACATCAGGGTCATGGTGGGCATGTAGACGCCGTGGAAAGCGATTTCACGAGGCATGTTCAGGTCCTTGCGGTTGGCCATAGGCCGACAGCGGCGATTGCGGGTCAAGCAGTGAAGTACGGATAAAGTGCAGGTAGCTTTGCACCCGGACCAGCGCCGAGGTGTCGAAATTGCGGGCAAACGGTTCGTCGGTGGACTGCACCCGGCTGATGGCGTGGTCGACGGCAATCAGCGCACGCTCCAGGTTGCTTTCGCTGGGGGACAAGAACAGACGCACCAGTGCGCGGCCCATCACCCGGATGGCTTGGCGCCAAGGCTGAGACTCGGCATACGCAGGGTGAACCGGCAGCAGTTCCTGCTCTTTACGCAATTCGATAATCGCGTGGCCCACTTCCAGCACCACAAACATCCAGCGCAGCAAGGTGCGCTGCACCTCTGGCTTGCCAGCCGCCAGGCCATACGCCTGATGCATCAGGTCACGGGTACGGCTTTCAAGGCTCGAACTCAACCCCCGCAACTTGCCGCTGATGGCGTACACCACTTGCTCGCGCAGGTTCTGTTCCAGACGGCTCCACAACCAGCGGCTGTTGGGCGGCAAAATGATTGCCCCAGCAGCGGCACACACCAGCATGCCGATGACCATCGCGATGTAGTCGTTGATGAACTGGTAAGGGTTGTAGATCGTCAGGTTGTCGGGCACCGAGCCGGTGCTGAAAAAGATCAGCAAGCCCAGCCCTACCCCGGCGTAGTTAGCCCGAGAGGTGAGGAACGAGCCGAGCACAATCACAGGAGCCAGCACCAGGCACAGCAGTGGGAAGCCGTCGATGCGCGGCAGCACGAAGAACATTTCAACAAAGCCAATCAACGCGCCCAAGAACGTGCCGCAAGCCATCTGAAACGCCATGCGCTTGGGGTTTGGCGTGGCCGCTGACAACCCCACCGTGGCCGCCGCAATCAGGGTCATCATCGCGCCGCTGGGCCAGGCGGTCATCACCCAGTAAGTGCCGAGCACGGCCAGAATAAACGACGCCCGCAGGCCCGAAGCGGCTGCCGACCACCAACTGGTTTGCGAGATAAAGGGCTGGTCCCAGCGCTCGCGTTCATGGGTATGGTCGGCCAGTGAGGCGTGGGTCAGCGCGTAGCTGTGCATGTCATCAACAAAGCGATACAACAGTTCGTAGGCGGTGTTGAAGTCCAGGAAGTCCGAAGCGCTGGGCTGCGTTTCCAGGAACTTGACCCGCAAGGAGCGCACGTGTTCCGGCAAGCCGGCCCTGAACGCCAGCAGTTGGTCAGCCAATACGGCGGCGTCTTTGTCGGTCAACGAGCGGGCGGTGTAGGTGTCGAGCAGTTGCGCCAGCAGTTCCAGCTCCGGCTCAATGGCCGACACCACTTGCACCACGCCACGGCTGCGCAAGCGGGCGAGCAATTGGTGCAGGGCGTTAAAGCGCGTGGTGATGGCCATGAACTCGCTGTTAAGGCGGCTCAGGCGACCACTGCGCCGACGCATATGCGGGTCTTCGAACACCGTCACACTGCGCATGCCTTCAAGCCCCACACTCTCGCCAATAAAGCGCACATTGCTGGCCTCGTAGGCTTCCTGGGTCGACTGACCGCGCAAGCCTTGGGCAACAAAGCCGGCAAATACCCCAAAGCGCTGATACAGGGCGTTGTGCATGGCGGCACCTGCGGTCTTGGGCAGAATGGCCGCGCTGACCACCGTGGCGCACAAAATGCCCAGCGAGATTTCCAGCACCCGCCACACGGCCGCCATAAAGGCACCATCCGGATGAGCCAGCGCGGGCAAGCCAACCATGGCGGCGGTATAACCGGCCAGCACAAAGCCGTAGGCCCTGAAGTTACGGCAACGGGCAGCACCGGCCGAGCAAATGCCCACCCAGATCGCCATGGCCCCCAGGAACAGCACGGTGTTTTGCGCAAACAGCGCAATCAGCGCCACCATCACCGCCGAGCCGGTCAGCGTGCCCAAAAAGCGGTAGAAGCTTTTGGCGAACACCTGGCCGCTCTGCGGTTGCATCACGATAAACACGGTGATCATGGCGGTGCGCGGTTGCGGCAGTTCAAGGCGCATGGCCAGCCACAAGGTCAAAAACGCGGCCACCAGCACCTTGAAGATATGCACCCAGGTCACGCCATCGCTGCGTGCCCAGTCAAAAAAGCCCCGACGCCATTCCAGCGAATACAGCCAGCGTACCGGGGCGGACAAATGGTTCATCTACAGGCTCTCAAAATTAGCCATCAGGGGGTTGAACGTCATCAGAATCGGGCGCTGGTCAGTGATCAAACAGCGCCATCACCGCTGGCGGTTTATTCGGCTGGTAGCGGTCGTCCTTGGGCACGTCATCGCCAGCCCCCAGGCCACCGCCCAAAGCCGTCACCAGTTCGGCATGGGCACTCAGTCGAGCAGCCTGGACCTGCTGCTGAACCTGTTGTTGCTTGAACAGCAGGGTCTGGGCGTTGAGCACGTCGAGGTAGTCGGTGAGGCCGCGTTGATAAGCGATCATGGCGATGTCGTAGGTCTTCTGCGCCGCGTCAACCGACTCAGCGGCGAACACTTGCTGCTTGTCCATGGATTCGCGCTTGATCAACTGGTCGGAAATGCCCTTGAGCGCCGTAATCAATGTCTGGTTGTACTTGGCCACCGCCAAGTCATAGCCACTGGAGGCCACGCCTAACTCGGAACGCAGACGGCCGCCATCAAAGATGGGCAGCGAAATGGCCGGGCCGACGTTGTAGTTCATTTTCTGGGCGGTCAAAAAACCCAACGCGGTGCCACCTGTGGCCATAAAGCCGATGCTGCCGACCAAGTCGACATTGGGGTAAAAATTGGCATGCGCGACATCAATGCCACGGGCCTGTGCGGCAACCTCCCAACGGCTGGCAACCACGTCAGGGCGTTGGCCCAACAGTTCGGCCGGCAAGCTGGACGGCAGCTTGAGCGCGGTGCTCAGCGCCAGCGTTGGCCGCTTAAGACGTGCGCCCTCACCCGGCCCTTTACCGGCCAGTGCCGCCAACTGGTTGCGGGTCAGCGCGATTTCTTCTTCCATCGCGTCGATCTGGCGGTGAATTTCCGGCAGCGGTGCCTGCGCCTGGCTGACTTCAAAGTGCGTACCGATACCACCGCCCAAACGCTTTTGCGCCAGGTCGAGGATTTGTTCCTGTTGGTGCAGGGTCGACTCGACAATATCGAGTTGGGCGTAGTGCAACGACAACTGGATATAGGTGCGAATCACGTTGTTCTGCAATTCGAGCAGGGCCTGGCGGCCTTCTGCAACGCTCATGTGCGCCCTGTCCACTGCCTGCTCGGTGGCATTGCTTTCGCGGCCCCACAGGTCGAGGGCAAAACTGAAGCCCAAGGCTGCGTTGTTGTCCCACGTGTTGGCACTGTCCAGCGCACCCGGCCCATAGAACTGATCGGACGGCCAGTTGTGGCGCTTAAGGCTTGAATTGCCATTGATTTGTAGCGACTCGGCCGACTCGGCCACACCCGCCATCGCTTTTGCCTGACGCACCCGTGCCGCGGCCATGGCCATTGTTGGGCTACCCTGTACGGCAAGGCTGACCCAGGCATCCAGTTGCGGGTCACCGTAAGCGTGCCACCATTGGGCCTTGGGCCAGTTTGCGTCGTGTGCGGCGCTTTGAATCGCCTCGTCGGTGACCAGCGTATTGGCAGCCAGCATCTGGCTTTGGGGGCCGATGCCACCGAAACCGATACAGCCATTTAATGCTAACGATAAAGCCAGAACACTGAGGGCTTTGAGCTCTCTGCTGATGCGACGCGACACTGCTGCAAATTCCCGTCAAAGATGGAGGAGGCTTGAAGCACAGAAGTCTATGACTTGGCAGGTGCAGCGATAAGCTGGCATAACTGTGAATCTTTATTACCGTTCTTGGGATAATCCCTTGGTCGAATGCATGACCGACCTGCAATACCTGAAACTTCGTGTCACAATTTGCTGCAGTTTTTTTCTTGCTGTCCCCTACACCGCCCCTTGAGAGCACTTCATGGACACTTTGCAAAATATGCGCGCCTTCAGTTGCGTGGCCGAAGCCGGCAGTTTCACTGCAGCCGCCGCCCAACTGGACACCACCACGGCCAACGTCTCGCGCGCGGTCTCCAACCTGGAGGCCCATCTGCAAACCCGACTGCTAAACCGTACGACCCGCCGCATTGCCCTGACCGAAGCCGGCAAGCGCTATTTGCTGCGCTGTGAACAAATCCTGGCCTATGTCGAGGAAGCCGAAGCCGAAGCCAGCGACGCCCATTCGCGCCCGGCCGGCCAACTCAAAGTGCACACCATGACGGGCATCGGTCAGCACTTTGTGATCGACGCCATCGCCCACTACCGCAAAACTCACCCCGACGTGACCTTTGACCTGACCCTGGCCAACCGCGTACCGGACTTGCTCAACGAGGGGTACGACGTGTCCATTGTGCTGGCCAGCGAACTGCCGGACTCGGGTTTTGTGTCCCAACGCCTGGGCATTACATACAGCATCGTGTGCGCCTCGCCCGGTTACGTGAAAGCCAACGGCACCGCCACCACCCCCAACGACCTGCTCAACCATGCCTGCCTGCGCCTGGTAAGCCCGGTGATTGCCCTGGACAAGTGGGTATTCGAAGGCCCGCAAGGCCAGGAAATGGTACTTATCAACTCCTCGCCCTTTTTAGTGAACTCGGCCGACGCCATGAAAACCGCGATCACCAGCGGCATGGGCGTAGGCCTGTTGCCCGTGTACGCGGCCATTGACGGCCTGCGCAACGGCACGCTGGTGCGCATGCTGCCCCAGTACCGCTCGCAAGAACTGAACCTGTACGCCATCTACCCTTCGCGCCAGTACCTGGATGCGAAAATCAAGACTTGGGTCGAATACCTGCGCGGCTCGCTGCCGGGGTTATTGGCGGAGCACCAGGTCGAATTGGCGTCGTATAGCTGAAGAGCCTTCTGATTACCGTTTTGCTCACCCTAGGCGACTGAGGCTCTTCTGCCCGGTTTGTGACGCGCCCAAGCTGCGCTTTCATTCAAGTAGGGCTTGTAGCCTGACATGAAGATTTCATTCAGGCTCTGCTCCCTGAGTGGGCCAAGCGATGAAGTCCGGTCGTTACTGTAAAACTTGCTTATGTCCACAGAGTTCGCCTTTCTGGCTTCATCTGTATCCCCCAGTAAAGGCCTAAGGAAATTGGGCCCCGTCATAGAGATGGTCAACTTCTGGCGCCCATAAAGTTTGCCGGCGGCACCACTGCGTTTTTCGATCCAGCCAACATTTTGTGCCAGCCCATGCGTTTGCCCAATTTTGTTTATCTCGGAATCCTGCGAGTACTCTGCGACCAGACTGTCCAGGACTTCCTTGCTCTTTGGGGCTAGAGGCGTACCAGCAAGAACAGCATTTGAAACCATAACGCCTTCCACATGCGCCATAAACCCTTGAGGCGATGCCTCCAATGCGCCCAGGTTCCCCCCCACTGCGACATCCACATCCAGATAAAGCCCTCCCATATAAACACTTGCTAATCTGGCCACATCACTGGCAGCGGCATAGTTAAGGTAAGGGCCGGATCGCTCACGATTAAATATTGAGCTGACCTTGAAGGCATCCGCATACACGCCTTGAAGGCGCTCGAACAATTCATCGGTGTGCCGAATATCAATATCCCAGCCATGAGTTCTGGAGAGGTAGCGCTCCGCAACTTTGTCACCCTCCTCCATCGCTACCAAAGTTTTAAATATTTGGATCGGCCGTGGAGACCACACCGTTACATGCCAGTCAGGATTAAGCTCTTTGAACATGAGCACATTAAACAAATCACCCGATGAAATAGCCGAACCGTCCCAAAAATAATTAACCTCGGCCGGTACCGTATCTCCCCCAAACAGATCCTTGTTGCACACCGGGTTGTTGCGCACAAACCGGTAAAGGTTCAGTCCATCGACAGCCCCCCCGGGATCAGGGTTAATCCAGCGATGCAACCACGGCGCGTAATAACGGATGCCGTAATAATAAAGCCCCGTGGCATCGCGCTCCTTGGCACAGTAGCGAAGTGTCTTGTACGAGGCCTCTACCACATGACGCCCCGCCCACCAGGCAGTGCCGCCAAATGGGTAGTACCCCTCTTGGCTCATCACCGCTCCTGAGCCATCCAACTCCAGGGTGCAGGAGCCCAAGTGATCGGTCAGTGCATAGCGAACACCGCCATGAGGCGCATCAGGCGGCGGCACGCCCACCCAGAGAAACATGCTGAAGCCGTGCAGCCCGCCCTCTATGCGAATGACATGAAAGTCTTCGCCAGTGGCGCTATTGCTGTGTATTTCCAGGCCCGGCAAATACAGTGTCTGGGCCGTGTGTGTGAGATGACGCGCCGTACTGACGCGCCTTTTGCACACGCGCTGCCCCCCTCCGTCATACGCGTATGTTTCGCTGTCCGCAGGCGCGTCCTGGCGTTCAACGTGATTGACTTGCAGCAGTTGATTGCGCCTGTTCCATACCATCGACTGGCCGCGTTGTAGCTGTTTGAGATTGCCGTTGGCATCAAAACAATCGTTCAGCGCGACCTCCCCGGTAAGTGACTCATCCATGACCCATATACTTTTATTACTGCACGCCGAGACAGCCATACGCTGACGAAACGAACGCCCTCCCAAGTGCTGCATCGTCAACAAATTACCAGCCGTATCGTACTCATAATGGCGGGTGTAATTGAGCCATTGATTCGGGTCAAGCGGCAGCGGCTGCAACGTGGGCAATTGCGGGCCTGCAGGGGCGGGAGCCACTTCACGCCCAGTGGCTTTGATCAGTTGGTAAAGGCTGTCGTAGGTATATCGACAGATTGGCTCCGTCCGCTGATTCTTGAAGTACCCTGCGGGTTGCGTGGAATCTTGAATTGAAAGGATATTGCCAGCCGGGTCGTAACAATAATGCAAGGCCAACAAAGAACCTGATGAGCGCTGGGTCAATCGACCATTACACGGGTCATAGGTTAATTGGCTGACAATACCGTTGCCCGCCGTTTCTTGTTGAATCTGACCCGTTGCGCTGTAAATGATTTCACTGACCACGGTATGGCTTGATAAATCGGCCATCACTAGCGTCACGCTTTTTAGCTCGCCCGCCACATTGAAATTGAAGTGGCGCACATTACCCATGGCGTCTTTGAGTTCAATAACTTCGTCCAAGGCATTGAAGGTGGTGCGTTGTATAAAACGCTCAGTGTGCAGCAAATGACCTCGCTGCCCGAGCGCTACAGACCCGTGCGGAGTCTGTAAGTCCGGCAAAAAAACGTGCGTTTCATTCCGTGGCAAACCCGAGACCGTGTAATGCGTGAACAACCGTGTGCCGGAGGGATGATCATGACGAATCAATTGCCCACACTGGTTATCGGCCGAGTTTGACTCTCCATAGGTCAATCGCTCAACAGCCACCGATTGCTCAGTCATTACAGTGGGGCGCAATTGCTCATCAAATACCGTTTCACGTCGCGTTCCGCGAGCATCCCACTGGCACAATACCTCTGCACCCTGCCCGTGAAGTACCAAGCGCCAGCCGGCATCGACACTGTCCGTCAGCAACGGTGCGCCTGAAAGTGAGTACACCGTGACGGTATTGGCCCCCTGCAATCTGGGGTCACGGCTGCTCTGCAGGTGCCCTGCCGCACTGAACACGTGGCGGGTAACACGTTCGTCTGCCACTTCATCGGGGACAGCGCGGCAATAGGCAACTTCACGAATGACCTCACCCCGCGGGTCTGAAACCCGCAGTGTTGGAGTTCGGCTATGCAGCACCCCCAAATCTGATGTCATCGCTAAGGCCGTCTACTGCAGGACATATCAAATAACATGAACTTTTCCATCACAAAAACCTACTGGCAGAAATGACAGTGCCTGCATCCACACACCTAATCGCTTACATCAGTTGGCGTGGGCAGGACGAGAATGTTAGCGTGCTTACATTCCCGACAGCCGATGAGCCTTGTTCCGATGAGCCTTCCCAGCATCAAGAAAACCGTCCTTGCTTTCAGCCGTGTCACCCCCGAAATGGTCGAGCGCCTGCAACAGGATTTCAATGTCATCGTGCCCAACCCCAAATTGGGTGATATCAATGCCCAGTTCGATGAAGCCTTGCCTCAGGCCCACGGTTTGATCGGTGTTGGCCGCAAGCTGGGGCGCAAGCAACTGGAAAACGCCCGCAACCTTGAGGTGGTGTCCAGCGTGTCGGTGGGTTACGACAACTACGATGTCGACTATTTCAACGAGCGCGGCATCATGCTCACCAACACCCCGGACGTGCTGACCGAAAGCACCGCCGACCTGGGCTTTACCCTGATCATGAGCAGCGCCCGCCGCGTCGCGGAGCTGGATGCCTGGACCAAGGCGGGCCAATGGCAAGCCAGCGTGCCGGCCACGCTATTTGGCAGTGATGTGCATGGCAAAACGCTGGGCATTGTCGGCATGGGCAATATCGGGGCCGCTGTGGCGCGTCGCGGTCGCTTGGGCTTCAACATGCCGATTCTGTACAGCGGCAACAGCCGCAAGACTGACCTGGAAAACGAACTGGGCGCGCAGTTTCGCAGCCTCGATGCGTTGCTGGCCGAAGCCGACTTCGTGTGCCTGGTGGTACCGCTCAGCGAAAAAACCAAACACCTCATCAGCCATCGTGAGCTGGGCCTGATGAAGAAAAGCGCGATTCTGGTGAATATCTCGCGCGGCCCGGTCGTGGATGAACCGGCGCTGATTGAAGCCCTGCAAAACGGCACGATTCGCGGGGCCGGGCTGGATGTGTACGAAAAAGAGCCACTGGCAGAGTCGCCACTGTTTGCCCTGAAAAACGCCGTGACCCTGCCGCACATTGGCTCAGCCACCCATGAAACCCGCGAAGCGATGGCCAACCGTGCGCTGAGCAACCTGCGCAGTGCCTTGCTGGGTGAGCGGCCGCAAGACCTGGTTAACCCGCAGGTATTCAAGGGCTGACCCCACTGCGCGATGGCAACCCCTGACCCAGGTGCGCTGCCATCGCACAGCAGGCCCGTCACACCGCCTTGGCGTGCAGCACAACAGGCCGGGGTTTGCGAAACACCAGCACGTTACCCAGCATCACCAGCACCAGCCCGGCCAGCGCAGGCGCTGTCCACTGGTAGCCCTCGGCCACTGCCGACACGTTCAGCGCCACCAACGGAAACAACACCGTGCAATACGCGGCCCGCTCCGGCCCCATGCGCCCCACCAGGGTCAAGTAGGCGGTAAAGCCAATGACCGAACCCGGAATCACCAAGTACAGCAACGAACCGATATAGCGGGTGTTCCACTCCATATTGAACGGGATCCCGCTGAAAACGCAGTACACAGCCAGCATGCTGGCCCCGTAGAACATGCCCCAGGCATTGGTGGTCAACGGTTTGAGCCCGGCCTTTTGTTGCAGGCTGGACAACATGTTGCCCGCCGAAAAACACAGCGTGCCCAGCAGCGCCAAACCCAACCCCAACAGGGTTTCGGGGGTCGCGGTGTGGCCACTTAACTCGGGCCAGAACAACAGCGCCAACCCCAGCAGGCCGAGCCCGCCGCCCAACACCACGTTGCGGGCAATTTTTTGTTTGAAGAAAACCCGTGCGTTCAGTGCATTCCACAGCGTGGCAGTGGAAAACACCACGGCAATCAGGCCGCTGGGCACCCACTGGCTGGCGGTGAGAAAGCACATAAAGTTCACACAAAACAGGCACAGCCCCTGAGCCAGACAAATCAGGTGCCCGCGTTTGTTCATCACTTGCAGCCTGCGGCTGAGCAACAGCACCGCGAACAGCACCAGTGCCGCAAGGCCAAAGCGGTACACGATGGAAACGGGAATGGCGACCTCGCCCAATTGCAGTTTGAGGGCAATCCAGGTGGTGCCCCAGATCAATACGGTCAGCAAGTACAAAGAAAGGTTCATGGCCCACTCCTGAAGATGGCCTTCAGTGTGTCTGCCACGATGTGCGCGGGCTTGCACATTCTTGCGCTTTTGTTTGCCCAGGGCTGGCAGCCGCGAAACGACGGAGTAGGATGCAAGGCGTTGGAGATCAGAAAATGTCCGCGTTTGATACCTTGCAAGTGTTTCAATCCATGAGCCGCTCGCCCAATGCCCGCCTGGAGCATTGCGCCGAGCTCGGTGACGGTATGGCCGCAGCCTTGTGGACCAACAGCCATGATGCGCGCGACTACGAAGCGCCGACCCACCACACCTTGTCATGCTACATCTCGGGCGGCACCGGCACCTTTCGCCGCGAGCAACCGGGGGAAAAAGGTGCGCCGGGCAAACTCTGCGTACTGCCCGCCGAGCATCAATCGGCCTGGGTCATAAACGGTGAAATCCGTCTGGCCCATGTGTATGTCAGCCAGGCGCAATTCGCGCTGGGCTGCATCCGCCTGCTGGACCGCGAACCGCGCACGCTGCAATTACGTGAATTCACCTTTTTGGACGATGAACAGCAAACCCGGCGTTTTCAGCAATTATTGACGCTCAATTGGGCTGAACCGGGCGAGCGCCTGCTCACCAGCAGCCTGGCCAACGAGTTGCTGGACCACGCGGTGCTCAGCCAAGTTGGACTGCGCGACGGGTTGCGGCTCAAGGGTGGATTGGCCGCGCATCAACAGCGCTTGCTGATCGAGACCATCGAACACCAATTGGCCGAGCCCTTGAGCATCGGCCAACTGGCGGCGCAGTGCGCGTTATCGCCCTATCACTTTGCCCGCATGTTTCGCGAAAGCTTCGGCGTGCCGCCCCACCAATACCTGTTGGCCCGCCGCCTGGAGCGGGCGCGAGCATGGCTGCGCAACAGCTCAATGAGCCTGAGCGACATCGCCCTGGCTTGCGGCTTCACCAGCGCCAGCCATTTTGCCAACCGGTTCCGGCAAGCCACTGGCGCAACGCCAGGGGCATACCGCGCGGCGTTCAAGTCCTGACCGAACACCTTGTAATTACATGGACTCGCCCAAGCCGAGGCGTCTGTGCGCCACGGTGGCATTCTATTAGAAGCCAACGACAGCGAGGGCGAGTCCATGAAAAAGAATACGACGACCAATCAGTACGTGCCAAC
>Ga0308167_1000485_pt1 | contig 68374 bp, 62 predicted proteins | sample PhyCR1_2_FD_202138 | JGI IMG/M metagenome (GOLD analysis project Ga0308167, IMG submission 202138) | Phyllosphere microbial communities from UC Gill Tract Community Farm, Albany, California, United States - DLSLRC.R1 | ecosystem: Host-associated > Plants > Phyllosphere > Unclassified | place... | reverse complement strand
CGTCCGCTGATCAGCTCCGTCTCATGAAGGGGAATCCATGAACGCGACTGTGTTCTTCCAATGGATCGGGTCTCTGCCCCCGATCGTCCAAGCTCTCGCCGTCGTCCTCGCCTTCGCGGTGGTCGTCGTCGTCATCTTGCTGCTCGTCGACATCGCGCCGCGAAAGGGCGCGCTCTACACCGGCATTCGCCTCGCGATGTGCCTCCTCATCCCGTTCGCGGTGATGTGGTTCTTCAACTCGTACTACTGGGCGATGGGAGTGGCAGTCGCCGTGGGAGCGCTGTTCTTCTTCCTCGACTACCGATCCCGCGACGGAGCGGGATACCTGATCCAGCTCGTCGCCTTCATGGCGCCGGCGATGCTGCTGCTGGTGGCAGGACTAATCCTTCCGTCGATCCAGACCGTCTACGCGTCATTCTGGAACTCGACCGGCAGCGACTTCGTCGGCTTCTCGAACTACCTCTGGATCTTCACGCAGTCCGACGGCGTCACCTCGGTGGTGAACACGATCGTCTGGGTGCTGCTGGTTCCGACGCTCTCGACGATGGTCGGTCTGGCCTACGCGGTCTTCATCGACAAGACCCGCGGCGAGAAGATCTACAAGCTGCTGGTCTTCATGCCGATGGCGATCTCGTTCGTCGGCGCGAGCATCATCTGGCGTTTCGTGTATGCCTATCGCGGTCCGGAGTTCGAGCAGATCGGTCTGCTCAACCAGATCCTGGTCTGGTTCGGCGGAGAGCCGCAGCAGTTCCTGCTGAACGGTCCGTGGAACAACCTGGCGCTGATCGTCGTGCTGATCTGGGTGCAGACCGGGTTCGCGATGGTCGTCCTCTCGGCATCCATCAAGGGCGTGCCCACCGAGCTTCTCGAAGCGGCCGAGCTTGACGGCGCGAACGCCTGGGAGCGATTCCGCTCGGTGACGATCCCGTCGATCCGACCGGCGCTGATCGTCGTGCTGACCACGATCTCGATCGCCTCGCTGAAGGTGTTCGACATCGTGCGAACCATGACCGGTGGCAACTACGGCACATCCGTGCTCGCGAACGAGATGTACACGCAGTTCTCCAAGTTCGAGGCGGGTCGCAGCGCTGCGCTCTCCGTCATCCTGTTCATCCTGGTGCTCCCGATCGTCATCTACAACGCGCGCCAGATCAAGAAGCAGCGGGAGATCCGATGACCGACACCGTGAACTCAGACACCGGCCAGAGCACCAGGGCGATCACGACCGCCGGACGCTTCGAAGCGTCGGCAGGCCGTGCACGCAAGCGGCTCAGCCGCCCGTGGGCGACGGTCGCATCGATCGTCATCGCCGTGGTGTGGACCATCCCGACGCTCGGACTGTTCATCTCGTCGTTCCGTGAGAGGGATGCGATCGAGACCACCGGGTGGTGGACGTTCTTCACCAATCCACAGTTCACCATCGACAACTACGTGGCGGTGCTGCAGTCGGGCACCACGCAGCTGACGATCCTGGAGTCCTTCTTCAACTCGATCGTGATCACGATCCCGGCCACGCTCATCCCGCTGATGATCGCGGCGATGGCGGCGTACGCGTTCTCGTGGATCGACTTCAAGGGACGCAACGCGCTGTTCATCTTCGTGTTCGCACTGCAGATCGTGCCGATCCAGATGGCGCTGGTGCCGCTGCTGTCATCGTTCTCGCGGGGGATCAACCTGTTCGGCGTGCAGGTGACGCAGGGACTCGACGCCTCCGGCGGCTATGCGCAGGTGTGGATCGCCCACACCATGTTCGCGCTGCCGCTGGCGATCTACCTGCTGCACAACTTCATGTCGGAGATCCCCGGCGAGATCATCGAAGCCGCGCGCGTCGACGGTGCATCCCGCGGCCAGATCTTCTTCAGGATCGTGCTGCCGCTGACGATGCCGGCGATCGCGTCGGTGGCGATCTTCCAGTTCCTGTGGGTATGGAACGACCTGCTCGTCGCCCTGGTGTTCGCCGACGGCGCCGCCTCGCCGATCACCAAGGTGCTCGCCGAGATCACCGGCCGCGGTGAGGGCTGGTACCTCCTGACTGCAGGTGCGTTCGTGTCGATCATCGTCCCGCTGATCGTGTTCTTCTCGCTCCAGCGGTACTTCGTGCGAGGACTCCTGGCGGGTTCCACGAAGGGCTGATCGGCTCCGTACGACAGGTCGAGCACACGATGCCGCGATCGGGCGCAACACAGCCCCGGTCGCGGCATCGTCGCACGTACGCTGTGAACATGAAGTACGCAGACTCCATCGTCGACCTCGTCGGCGACACGCCCCTCGTGAAGCTCCAGCACGTCACCGAGGGCGTCGCGTGCACCGTGCTGGTGAAGCTGGAGTACCTCAACCCCGGCGGTTCCGCGAAGGATCGCATCGCCTCGAGGATCATCGATGCCGCCGAGGCCTCGGGCGACCTGAAGCCGGGCGGCACCATCGTGGAGCCCACGAGCGGGAACACCGGCGTCGGCCTCGCACTGGTCGCCCAGCAGCGCGGATACAAGTGCGTCTTCGTGCTGCCCGACAAGGTCGGGGAGGACAAGATCGACGTGCTGCGGGCATACGGTGCCGAGGTGGTCGTGACGCCGACCTCGGTCGCGGCAGAGAGCCCGGAGTCGTACTACAGCGTCAGCGATCGGCTCGCCCGCGAGATCCCCGGGGCGTTCAAGCCGAACCAGTACGAGAATCCGAACGGACCCCGCAGCCACTACGAGACCACCGGTCCCGAGATCTGGCGCGACACCGACGGACTGATCACGCACTTCGTCGCCGGCGTCGGCACCGGGGGCACGATCACGGGCACCGGTCGCTATCTGCGTGAGGTGTCGGAAGATCGCGTGCGCATCGTGGGAGTCGACCCGGTGGGCAGCGTCTACAGCGGTGGCACGGGACGCCCGTATCTGGTCGAGGGGGTCGGCGAGGACATCTGGCCCGGCGCCTACGATCCGAGGGTTCCGCATGAGATCGTCGCGGTCGACGACGCGGAGTCGTTCGCGATGACCCGGCGACTCGCTCGTGAAGAGGGAATCCTCGTCGGCGGCTCCAGCGGCATGGCCGTGGTCGGCGCGCTGCGGGTCGCTCGCGACCTGCCGGCGGATGCTGTGATGGTGGTGCTGCTGCCGGACGGCGGACGCGGCTACCTCAGCAAGATCTTCAACGACGGCTGGATGCGCTCCTACGGCTTCAGCGAGGTCGAGGAGGGCGAGACGGTGGCCGACGTGCTGGCCGCCCGCACCGCCCGGCTGGGGGAGGGGATCCCCGATCTGGTGCACGCGCACCCGACCGACACCGTGCTCGAGGCCATCGGCATGATGACCGAATACGACGTCTCGCAGCTGGTGGTGCTGAGCGCGGAGCCGCCCGTGATGATGGGCGAGGTCATCGGCACGGTCGACGAGAAGGGTCTGCTCGACCTGCTGTTCCGCGGCGACGCCAAACCGGCGGATGCCGTGGGAGCACACGTGGGGGAGCGGCTGCCGCTTCTCGGCATCCATGCCCCTCTCGCGCAGGCGAGGGCCGCTCTGGCCGACGCCGACGCGCTGCTCGTCACGCTCGACGGCAAGCCGCACACCGTGCTCACCCGGCAGGATCTGCTCTCGTACCTCTCGCGCTGACGCCCGGCGTAACAGGGCCAGCCGACCTCCCCGGGGCGGACGTAGGCTGAGGAGCATGTCAGAGCATGCCTTCGCCACCCGAGCCATCCACGCCGGTCAGGCACCCGACCCGACCACGGGGTCGATCATCCCGCCGATCTATCAGGCGTCCACCCATGTGCAGGACGGCATCGGCGGGTTCCGCGACGGCTACGAGTACAACCGCGCAGGCAACCCGACGCGCTCCTCGCTCGAGACGCAGCTCGCGGCGCTCGAGGGCGGCGCGAACGCCCTGTCGTTCGCCTCGGGGCTCGCAGCAGAGGACGCGCTGCTGCGCGGCATCCTGAAGCCCGGCGACCATGTCGTGCTCGGCAACGACGTCTACGGCGGCACCTACCGCCTGTTCGCCCGCGTACTCGCACCGTGGGGGATCGAGTTCTCGACGGTCGAACTGTCCGACGTCGACGCGGTGCGCGCGGCGATCCGCCCCGAGACGAAGATCGTCTGGGTCGAGACACCCAGCAACCCGCTGCTGAAGATCGTCGACATCGCGCTCGTCGCCGAGATCGCGCACGCCGCCGGTGCCATCGCGGTCGTCGACAACACCTTCGCCTCTCCGGCACTGCAGCAGCCGCTCTCGCTCGGCGCCGACCTCGTCGTGCACTCCACGACGAAGTATCTCGGCGGACACTCCGACGTCCTCGGCGGCGCGGTGGTGTTCGGAGACGACCGCTTCTTCGAGCAGGTCAAGTTCCAGCAGTTCGCCGTGGGCGCGGTCTCTGCCCCGCTCGACGCCTGGCTCACGACCCGCGGCATCAAGACGCTCGCGGTGCGGGTGCGCCAGCACTCCGAGAACGCACAGGCCATCGCCGAGTGGGCCACGGCGCGCCCCGAGTTCGCGACCGTGTACTACCCGGGGCTCGCCTCGCACCCGGGGCACGACATCGCCGCAGGGCAGATGAGCGGCTTCGGCGGGATGCTGTCGCTCGGACTGTCGGCGGGTGCGGATGCCGCCAAGGCGTTCGCCGAGTCGACCGAGCTCTTCCAGCTCGCCGAGTCCCTCGGCGGCGTCGAGTCGCTGATCGGCTATCCGCCGGACATGACCCACGCCTCGGTGAGAGGAACCGCGCTCGCCGTGCCCGAGAACGTGGTGCGCCTGTCGGTGGGCATCGAGGGCGTCGACGACCTCATCGCCGATCTCGAGCAGGGACTCGCGCGCCTCCGCTGATCGCAGGTCGTCGGTCGGCGGTCGGCGGTCGGAGGTCTGTCCGCCGGGTCCGCCGTCCGCCGAGGTCGGCGGTCGCGGGGCGCGGATCACCATACGGGCGCTGGCTCAGAAGACGAATGCATGCGGAGACCGCGCGTTTCGGCATCCATCCGTCCTCGCGGCATGCGGGTGTGCGCCAGCGGGCTGTAACATGGACTCTTCGCCCGATTCGAATCGATTCGACAGCGTTCGCCGATTCGGTGGCCCTTGCGACGCGAACACATCCCTCGAGCGCCCCCTCCTCGAACACGCCCCTAGAACTCCGGAAGGACCGTCGTGCCCGACGCTCCACGCACTGATTCCATCTCGACGACCCCCGCGCCCGAGCGGACGGCGACGGGCAGCATCCGCATCCCGTCGGCGACGGGGGCGATCCGCACCCTCGGGTCGAACCCCGCCACGGCCCCGATCATGCTGCACCCCGGCGACTCGATCTCGAACGGCCGCCGCGCACTGTACATCGTGCTGCTCGGTGCTCTCACCGCGCTCGGACCCTTCACGATCGACCTGTACCTGCCTGCCTTCCCGGTGCTCGAGCAGGACTTCGAGACCACGGCCGCCGCCATCCAGTTGACCCTGACCGGCACGATGATCGGGTTCGCACTGGGCCAGCTCGTGGTGGGCCCGCTCAGCGACAAGGTGGGTCGGCGCATTCCGCTGATCATCGTGACCGCGCTTCATGTGCTGGCCAGCGTCGCCGCCGCATACGCCCCGACCCTTCCGCTGCTCAGCGGCGCCCGCGTGCTCATGGGAGTGGGAGCCGCCGCAGGTGGCGTCGTCGCGATGGCGATCGTGCGCGATCTGTTCGGCGGTCGTCGTCTGGTCGTGATGCTGTCGCGCCTCGCTCTGGTCTCGGGCGTCGCGCCCGTGATCGCCCCGCTGATCGGGTCGTGGCTGCTCACGTTCATGCCGTGGCGGGGCATCTTCGTCGTGCTCGCCCTCTACGGCGTGGTGATGCTGGTGTCGACCGTGGTGTTCGTGCCCGAGACGCTGCCGATCGCGCGTCGCCAGGAGAAGGGCGGCGCGACCGTCCTGCAGCGCTACCGCTCGGTGTTCTCCGACCGTGTCTTCATCGGCGTGCTGATCATCGGCGGCATGACCTTCTCCGGCCTGTTCTCCTATCTGTCGGCATCGCCGTTCCTGTTCCAGCAGACCCACGGGCTGGATGCGCAGCAGTACGGCCTGCTGTTCGCGGTCAATTCGCTCGGCGTCGTCGCCGGCGTCCAGACCGCCTCGCGACTCGCCGCACGATTCGGCCCGCAATGGGTGATGGCGTACTCCACAGCCGTGCTGCTGCTCGCCGGTATCGCCATCATCGTGACCGACCAGCTCGGGCTCGGCCTCTGGGGCACGGTCATCCCACTGTTCGTCTTCATGACGGCCTGCGGCTTCACCTTCCCGAACGTGCAGGTGCTCGCGCTCGACCGCCACGGCAAGGCGGCAGGCACTGCGGCGTCGGTCATCGGTGCCACGAACTTCGGCGTCGCGGGACTCGTCTCGCCGGTCGTCGGATGGATCTCGCACGGCACCGGAATCACCGCCACGAGCATGGCATCGGTCATGGTCGGATGCGCCGCGATCGGCATCCTTTCGCTGTGGCTGATCGTGCGACCGCGGACTGTCGGCATGCTGGCTCCCTGATTTTCAGCTTCCGACCGGCAGAATGGTTCGATGAGATCACGAACGCTGCTGTGGTGGGGAACAGGGATGCTCGTCGCGGCGACGCTCCTCGGAGCGGCGATAGTGTTCGGGTACACCGAGCCGCCAGGGTTCGACACCTGGTGGAATGACACGATCAGCGCGTCGCGCTCCGACTGGATGCTGTCGTTCGCATTGCTGCTCGATCACATCGGCGGCGGCTGGGTCGCGATCCTCCTCGTGCCCCTGCTGGTGATCATCGCGCTCCTGATCGCGCGCCGATGGCAGGCGGCCGTGTTCGCCGCCGTGGCGTTCCTCGTGAGCGCCGGTGCGGTGCAGCTGCTCAAGCACCTGTTCGGCCGGGCGCGTCCGGAGGACATGATCGTGGCGAGCGACTTCGGTTCATTCCCTTCAGGGCATGCGGCGAACGCAGCGACGATCGCGATGGTGCTGTGGCTCGTGTTCCCGCGGGTGTGGACCGCGATTCTCGGCATAGCGTGGGTCGTCGCGATGGCGGTCTCGCGCACCCTGCTATCGGTGCACTGGGCCACCGACACGCTCGGCGGCGCACTGGTCGGGGCCGGCGTCGTGCTGGTGCTCGGAGCGTGGCTGCTGCCGTGGGTGACGGGGTCGCGGCGAGACGATCCGGCGGTCACCTCGGTAGGCTGACAGCCCACCCCACTCATCGAGGAGCAGCAGTGTCCCGCATCCGTCCGTATCGACCGTCCGACCGCGATGCCCTCTACGAGGTGTGCGTGAGGACAGCGGATGCCGGGGCGGACGCGACCGGCCTGTTCTCCGATGACTCGCTCTGGGGCGACCTGTTCGCGGTGCCCTATGCGGAGAGGCACCCCGACCTCGCCTGGGTCGTCGAGACCGACGACGAGCGGGTGATCGGCTACATCGTGGCGACCGACGACACGGACGCCTTCGCGACCTGGTTCCGCGACGAGTGGTGGCCGACGCGGCAGGACCGGTATCCGCAGCCCGTCGAGCCGACGACCCGCGAAGAGCGGATGATCGAGCACGGCTACGCGCAAGCGCCCGGACGCAACGGCAATGCCGCGGAGTACCCCGCCCACCTGCACATCGACCTGCTGCCCGAGACGCAGGGGCAGGGACTGGGACGACAGCTCATCGAGACGCTGTTCGCCGAGTTGACCCGCCGCGGAGTGCGCGGGCTGCACCTGGGTATGGACCCGAACAACACCGGTGCCGCCGCCTTCTACGAGCGCCTCGGCCTGACGCCCCTGCCTGCAGAGCCGGGCGGACAGAGCTTCGGAGTGCGCTTCGTCTGATCTGCAGATGGGCGGACGCGTGCTGTGCGCGCTTCCGCCCGAGGGGACGAACTCCGCCTGACGGGGTGTGGATCTCGGGGTGGATGCCGGTGACGGCGGGACTCCGGTGCTCGCTGCGCTCGCTCCTCCCCGAATCCCCGGTGCTCGATGAAAGCACGAAGGGCCCCCGCTGGCGCGGGGACCCTTCGTGCTTTTCGGCGGTGACGGCGGGATTCGAACCCGCGGTTGCTTGCACAACACACGCTTTCCAAGCGTGCTCCTTCGGCCGCTCGGACACGTCACCAGGGAACAACCTGAACAGTCTATCCGATCGCGCGGACAGCCCCGACCAGGCGTCTCGGATGCCGGTGCTGCCGCCATCGCGCGGGATTCCGTTGAACCGATATGCGATGTGTCTTCGTCTTGCGCTCGCACCGACGCCCTTCTTAGCCTCGGGAGTGGACGCAATGTCGTCATATGAAATCACTCCTGCGTCGATCGGGCGCTACTGTCCCGGAAGGTACTAGATGACGACTGTCGAAACCACGGCCGCGCCCGGCTCGGCTCTGCGCGTGGCACTGCGCACTGCTCACTCCCGGTCGCTCGCAGACCTCGGACTCAATGCGATCGGTCGCGCCCGCTTCGGGTGGCGCGATCGGTCGATCGGCTCGGTGGTCGAACGCGCGGGTGCGCGGTATTGGCTGCGCGTCGTCTGGTCTGCCAGAGATCGGGCGCGTGGTTCCTGGTGGACCGGCAATCGGGACGCCTCGCAGATCGACGGGGTTGCGAAGCCGCGCCTGCTCGAGGTGCGGGCGTGGGAGGAAGGGCCACTCGTGTATCGCGCCGAACTCATGACCCTGCTGCCCGGGCGAGCGTGCGCGACGGACGCCGTGCTCGCAGGAGCGCCTGCGCTCGACGAGTCGTGGTGGGGAGAGCTGGAGCGCAACCTCGAAGCCCTGTCGGATGCGAGGACGGATCGGATGGTGCTCGACCCTGAGATCATGCGCCGGCGGATCAGCGTCTTCTTCGGCATCGAGATGGACATCGACTCGGATGATTGGGTGCCGAGCCACGGCGACCTGCACTGGAACAACATCCACCGCGATCCGTTCGCGATCGCCGACTGGGAGGCGTGGGGCCTCGCGCCGCGCGGTTACGACGCCGCGTTTCTGCTCGGTCACTCGCTGGCAGTGCCGCACGTCGCCGATCAGATCGCCCGACGCTTCCGGCGCGACCTGGAGTCGGAAGGCGGCATCGTGTCGCAGCTGTACGTGATGACGAAGCTGCTGACCCGTGCCGACGCAGGGGAGCACGAGCATCTCGTCCCCGCGCTTCATCGCCATGTGGGGCGCCTTCTCGGCACCAGGGTTCCCCCGGGCCGAAGGTCGTCGTCGAGCACCACCTGAGGCCGCCTCCGCGGGCGGAAACCGAGCTCTGACTTCGCATTTCTCATCCTAAATGGAAAATATTGCAGCACATTTGATGGATATATAGCCTCATATGAGGACGCGCCGATGCCCGAAAGGCATCCCGACATTTCTGGGGAGAAATGCACATCAGCACGAGTGAGGCATCGCGGAAGAGGCACGAACCGGAGCTCGTCGGGGCACGGGCGCTCCGTGAATGGATCACCGGTGAGCAGGAGCAGTACTCGCGGGTGTTCCTCGTCGAGAGCGGCGCCTCAGCGGAGACAGTCGCCGCGGTGGCCCGCGAAGACGACGCGGTTCTGCTGCACGCGCAGAGCGGCCCCTATGACGGACCGGCCGATGCCATTCGCTTCACGGGTGCGCTGAGTGAGGTCGGTGACGAGCTGTTCTTCGGCGAACGCGGCGTCGAGCTCCAGGACTACGTCGCTGCGGCGTTCGTGCAGATCATCGGACCCACAACGGTGGGCTTCTTCGACGAGACCGGTTGGCAGTCGTTCCTCGACGACGCCGATCTCGCTCGTCGCACGGGAGTCTTCCCGTCGTCATTGATCGACCCGCGGGTGCTGCTCGCGAACCGCCGCGCGCTTGCGGCACCGGGCGAACTCGCGACTCCGAGCGCGATCAGGGTGGGCTCGGACGGTCGGATCAGCGTCGGTCTGCAGGGCGAGGTCATCGGCGAGGTCGACGAGCTGGCGACCGTGATCGAGTCCCGCTTGCCTCGGGCTGTGGCGCTAGGAGGCATGGTGCCCAGACAGGCACTCATCGAGGGCCTGACCGGCCGCGGCTGGATCGGTCGCTATCTGCACGCGACGGACCTCATCAAGATGCTCCGCTTGGCGAACGGCGTCGAGAAGATCTCGGGATTCGGCTGGTCGTTCGTCGATGATGCCCGCGCCGACGCCGAACCGTCGGCCTCGGATCCGTTCCTGCTCGAGACCTCAGGCGGCTTCGTGCTCGCCGACGTGACGACGTTGCGTCGGCAGCTGCTGTCGCCGATGACAGCCAAGGTCGTCGATGCCACTCAGACCTCGAGCACACCTGAGATCGCGGTCGATCGATTGGCTCGGGAGTGCGGCTTGTCCGAGTCTGACGCGAACGCCCTGTGCCGCGACGCTGCCACCGCACTCAACATCCATTTCGGCACACGGGCCCACGCGTCACGCCACACGGCTTCGGGCAGCGGGCGATGAGTGTTCCGCACGCGTTGTGGACGTCGATGCTCCCCGCAGACGCCACCTTCACGCAAGAACGGGTCGCTGTCAGGGCCGCCGGAAATCGCATCGAGTTCGCGGACGGATCCACACGCCTCAGCGCGACGAGCGGACTGTGGAACGTTCCTCTCGGTTTCGGAAATCGTGCGGTCGCTGACGCCGTCAGCAGAGCGACGCACGACGCCTCGTACCTGACCCTGTTCCGCGCACCGCATCGATACGCCGAGGTCGCGGCCGAAGCGCTGATCGAACTCGCCGACCCCAGCCGGTACAGCCGTGTCATCTTCTGCACGTCGGGCGGGGCAGCGAACGACTCCGCGATGAAACTCGCACGGCAGTACTGGGCGCAGCAAGGAGCCGCGTCGCGTTCGCTGGTCGTGGGTCTGAAAGGCAGCTATCACGGCACGATGTACGGCAGCCACGCACTGAGCGGAGACGACCTCCTGCAATCCGTCTACTCCGTCGACCGGAGGTCGGTGCGGCATGTGTCTCACAGCGATGACGGAGAGGAGCTGGAGGCGCTGCTGAAGCGGGAAGGCTCCAGGGTCGCGTCAGTGGTCGTGGAGCCCGTCCTGGGCAGCGGCGCGCACCCGTTGTCCGACGCTTTCATATCCCGGATCCTCGACCTGCGAGAGGAATACGGCTTCCTGATCGTCGCGGACGAGGTCGCGACGGGCTTCGGACGCACCGGCACGATGTTCGCCACAGATGAGTGGGCTGCCGCGCCAGACGTGCTCGTTCTGTCGAAAGCGCTGACGAACGGCGCAACGGGCGCCGCTGCGCTGCTGGTGGGCGCTCGCGTGGCGTCCGAGTTCGTGCGCGGCGGCTGGACCTTCGTCCATGGCGAGACGCAGGCGGGGACGCCGGCGTGTGCGGCTGCCATCGTCGCGGTGATCGAAGAGCTGCGCCGTATCGACGTGGAGTCGACCACGCGAGCGCTGGCGGCAGACCTGTGGCACCTGGCGACTCGGCTGAAGTCCGACGGGGTCGTCGCTGAGGTGACAGGGCGGGGGTGCTTCGTGGGGCTGACCCTTCGCAACCAGGATGCGAGTCAGCTCACCGGCGCCGAAGTTCTCCGTGTCGTGGCCGCCATCGCGGAGAAGGGTGTGCTCGTGCAGCCCGGCCCCAGCGCCATCGAACTGATGCCGGCATACGGGTTCAGCGCGACTGAACTTCTCGAGATCGATTCGGCTGTGCGCGCCGGCGTCGCGCAGGTGCAGGAGCATCAGCGTGAGCTCTGAGTTCGCCGGTCGGGTTCCGACGCTCTGGCACGGGCGCGGCATCACGCGGCAGACGACCACGCGGCTCACCGCCGATCGCGAGACCCTCGTGATCGCGGATTCGTCGGTCGCAACACACGTCGTCGACCGTTCGGCCAGAACCATCGAGGTGGACGCTCACTCCATGACCGTCGCAGTTGTCGTCGGGATAGCGCAGGAGATCGCTCGTCGGCCCCCGAGCGTGATCGTGGCCGTCGGCGGCGGGAGCATTCTCGATGCCACCAAAATCGCATCGCTCTCGCTCGCCCCGGGGCGAACCTTCGACTTCGCCGTCGAACGCGCGTCGAGGTCGGCGTTGACATTCCTGCCGGATGCCCGGCCGGCCGTGGACGTCGTGGCGATGCCCACGACGCTCGGTACCTCGTCGGAGACGAACAGCGTCGGCATCCTCAAGCACGAAAGAGGTTATCGGCTCATCGTCGGGCGCTCCCTGAGACCCCGACACGCCATCATCGATCCCTGCAATCTGATGACCCTCACGCCGGCCTCGGTCAGGGAGGGCGCACTCGAGGCGTTCCTCCGTCTCGCAGGCGCATCCACGAGCTCACGGCGAAGTGCCAGAGGGCGACGCGACGCGGTCGTGATCGGAGGCGCCCTTCTCGAAACGGCCTCCGGCGAGGTGAATGCCGCCGCCTCACGCCTGCGTCTCGCCCGTCTGAGCGCGGCGACTCAGCGCAGCGGGGCGCTGAGAGGGCAGGATCCCTACAGCGCCCGCCACTGGTATGTGGCCAACGAAGTCGCCTTCGCTCTGGAGGTTCGCAAGATGGTCGCCACGGTTGCGGTCATCGCGGCGGTCTGGCGTCGAGTGTGCTCGGGAGACCCGCGGTGGGGAGATCGCGAGAGCCTCGAAGAGTTCTGGACGGGTGTAGCCGGGCGGGTGGCACTGCCCCTCGACCCCCCAGCGGGTATCGCCGCGCTCATCGACCGCTGGGGGATCCCGACTCCGCCACGGCCCACCGCCCAGACGATCCATCGCATTTCCGCCGCCGCGGAAACGGCGTGGGGAAACCGCTACCCGATGCTCGCGGGGCTCTTCGCGGACGACTTCTGCGATCTGCTCCGTGATTCCTACTGGAGCGAAGGAGGTGAATGAGATGAACGAAAGCGTGCACACGAGTGTCCAGTTCCAAGAGCTGGAGGGAATGGATGCCCCCAGTTGGGAGAGCTTCTATCAGGGCGCGATCAGTGCGCTGGTGCTGATCGGGATCGGCGCTGCCGCAGCGACGTGATCCTGTCGAGCAGACAAGACGAAAGGGGAGGGAGGTGAGTATGCACGCAGCAATGCCGACCCTCGAGTTCACCGAACTGGAGGCCATGGAGGCGCCGGATGACGCCCTTGATTGGACCCGCGGATTCGCCGTCGGCGTGATCATCGGAATCATCGCGCTGACATAGAAACCGCCTTCGCAAGGCATACCGAGGAGGTAGTAGATGCAGACGGAGTCGCTCGAGTTCGTGGAGCTCGACCACATCGATGCACCACTCGAATGGTGGGAGCACGCGAGCTACATCATCGCCATCATCGGCGGTGCGGCAGCGATCGCGACCTGACCGAAGGGGTGCGGGTGGGTTCGACGCGCCCGCACCCCGTTTTCCCCGCTGAGAGGTGATGCGTGAATGTCCAGTTCTCTTACTGAAGCCGTAGTGGCGAGGCTCCGCACGGTCGGAGCGGTGCCCAAGGAGCAGGATCTGTATTCGGGTGCCGGCACTGATTTCTACGACCGGCTGGTCGGGTCCGACCGTGCGGAGATCAGAGAGATGCTCGCGCTCGCGAGAGGAACCGAAGGACCGATCCTCGATGTGGCGGCGGGGAGTGGGAGGTTGACCGTCCCGCTGGTCAGATCGGGCAAGCGGGTGACCGCGATCGATCTTTCCGACGACATGCTCTCCCGTCTGCGTCGGACGCTGCCGGACCACGCGACGCTCGAGTGCGTCGTCGCGGACATGCGCGACTTCTCGCTGCCGCAGCAGTTCGGGCTCGTGATCATCGGAGCGACCTCCATCACGTTGCTCGATCGTGTGGGGAGGTCCCTCCTCTACGCCACTGTGCGACGCCACCTCACAGCTCACGGCGTCTTCGCCTTCACGGTTGCCGGAAACGCCTCCGCGGAGAGCTTCTCTGTGTCGACAGACTGCGAGATCGAGGTCCCCGGTCCTGACGGCGCGGAGACCTATGTGTTCTCTCAGCAGGTGGAAGAGGATGGCGCGGCGCGCATCGTCAACTGGGTTCGCGTCGCCGACCTGGTGGAGGGCGGCGACGTGACAGTTCTCACGAGCCGTCTGAGAGTGCTCGACCACGTGCTCCTCTCGCGAGAGCTCGTTCACGCGGGGTTCGCCGTTCCGGCCGTCTCTCCCGTTCGGACGCTCGGCGGAGAGGACATCGTTCTGCTCACCACGACATTCGCGGGACACTCGGGGGCGAGGGATGACGATGCCTCCCGGTAGCCTCCCTCGACGCCGACAGTCTCACTCGGTGGAGGACGCGCTCAGTGCCGACGCGCGCCCTCGCCTCGCCTCCGGAGTCGACTTCGAACAGGCGGCCGAAGACGGGACGTGGATCGCGATGATCCACGGTGTGCCGTCATCGAGGGTCTCTCGAGCGGTCGTCGACCTGATGCGAGCGATGAACGGCGAAACGGCGCTGCAGGATCTGCACCGGCGCTTCGCCCCTTCCGAGTCGTGGGAGAACTTTCTGCAACTGGCCCAGCGCTTCGACACCTGTGGGCTCCTCGAGGGCGGCGAGAAGCTCCCACCCGGCCGCCTGGTCTATCGGCCCCCATTCACTCTGCAGATCGCGACGCTCCGCGCACCCGCCATCTTCGGTCGTCTGGACCGACTGATCGTCCCGCTCCCACGCCGAGCGATGCAGGTGTCCGCTGCGGTGCTGATCTGTCTGGGACTTCTTGCCGCAGCCGCTCAGGCGGAGGAGCTGCGCGACGCCCTCACCTCGCCGGTGCCGCTCATCGCGCTGGTGTATCTCGTCGGAGCGCTCTCGCTCATGACGCTGCTCCACGAGAGCGCCCACGGACTCACGCTCACGAGGTTCGGAGGCAGACCGCGCCGGGCGGGCTTCATGCTCTTCTACCTGAGTCCCGCGTTCTTCGTGGACGTGACGGACGGATGGCGGCTCCCCGAACGCCGCCAGCGCGTCGCGATCGCGCTGGCAGGGCCTGCGGTGCACGCTGTCGTCGGCGCGACCGCGCTTCTCGCGGCGCTGATGCTCCGTCACCCCTTGATCCACCAGGCAGCGCTGCTCCTCGCCGTCTCCTGCGGCGCCATCGTTCTCCTGAATCTGATCCCCTTCGTGCGGTTCGACGGGTACCTCGCGCTCATGAGCGCTCTGGACGAGCCGAACCTCCGGGGTCGCGCGATCCTCGACGGCTCGAACTTCCTGACCGGTCTGCTGTTCGGAGCTCAGCGGATGACCAAGACCCTGAACACGTGGTGGAGTGTGCCGTTCGGTCTCGCGAGTCTCGTCACCCCGGTCGTGCTGGTGGTCTTCGCCGTCGCACGCATAGCTCGAGCGCTTGCCGGCGGTGGACCGGTCCTCGGCGTGCTCGTCGTCGCGCTCGAGGCCGTCGTCGCGCTCGCCGGCGTCGTGCTTCTCAGCAAGGCCCTTCGTCGTGTGCTGCGGTCGGGTGTCGCGCGGCTCCGTTTCTGTTTCGTCGTCACCGCACTGGTCGCGGGCATCGTGATCGCCGGGGCCGTGATTCCCGTCCCGGTGACCGCCACGTTCGGATTCGTCGCACACGGCGACCGTGTGATCCTTCTGCATGCCGGCGACACAGCAGCGGCAGCCGAGACAGACGTGCCTGAGGGTGCGCGTGTGGTCCTGATGAGCAACGGCATCCTCGCGAACGAGCAGGTCGGTAGAGGAACTGTCATGTCGCGGGAGCCGGAGCCGACGCGTGTGCCGCTCGAGGCGCTGTTCCCGATCACGGCGGACGGTGCGACGGTCGCCGCAGTGATCATCGCCGGGGTGGACGTGATCGGAGAGAGCCGCTCCCTGCCTGCGACCGGGCAGGCGCGAGTCGAACTCGGTGTGAGAAGTCTGTGGCAGACGCTCTGGGTGACCGGTGTGGAGATGCCACTGTCATCTCTTCAGAGCGGAGAGGTGGGAAAGGAATGAGCATGAACGATCACGCGATCGAGGTTCGAGGACTCACGAAGAAGTACGGAGATCGGGCCGCAGTCGAAGAGCTGTCGTTCGCCGTGCCGTACGGGTCGATCGTGGGTCTTCTGGGGCCGAACGGCGCAGGCAAATCGACGACGCTGCGAACGATCGTCGGCCTGCTGAGGCCGACGATGGGCGACAGCCTCATCGACGGCAGGCCGTTCTCGGAGCTCGACAACCCCGCGTCTCACGTCGGCGTCCACATGGACGGCTTCGGATTCGAGGGCGGCATCACGGCCAGGCGGCATCTGGAGATCTGCCGGCTCGCGGCCGGGGCGCCTCGTGGCCGAGTCGACGAGGTGCTCGAGGAGGTCGGTCTCGCGGCAGATGCCCGTCGCCGCGTGAAGACCTTCTCGACCGGGATGACCCAGCGACTCGGGCTGGCTGCTGCCCTCATCGGCTCGCCACGGACACTCATCCTGGACGAGCCGGCCAACGGGCTCGATCCCGACGGCATCCGCTGGCTCCGCAGATTCCTGCGCGGCTATTCGGAACGCGGCGGCACCGTCCTGATCGCCAGCCACCAGCTCGCTGAGCTCGAGCAGGTCGTCGACGAGGTCGTCGTCATCAAGCGGCGCGCGCTCTTCGCCGGGAGGCTCGGCGACCTCGTGACGAGCGACGCCGACTCGCTCGAGAGCAAGTACTTCGATCTCGTTGAAGGAGCATCCGCATGAAGGACACCGTCCGAAGCGAAGCCCTGCGCTCGGTGAGCGGGTCGTCCATCCTGGCGGTCTACCTGGTGGCCGTCCTGATGCCCGTCTTCGTGCTGTTCTCGGACGGTTCGCGCTTCGACCTCGCCGGCCTCGATCCCGCGACGGCCACCGCCCGGCTTCTGGAGCCGCTCGCCTGGTCGGCCATCTCCGCGGCGTTCGTCGGCGCCTACGGCGTCACCCGCGAGTGCTACTACGGCTCGATGGACAGAACGCTCACCGGGGTCGGGTTCGCTCGTGCCTTCTCGGGGAAGATCGTCGCCGGTGCCGTCGTCGCGGTCGCGCTGTCGCTCTGCATCTTCGTGGTCTGGACGGTGGGCGTCTCCGTCTTCCTGGCTCGGAACGGATCGACGCTCGCGCTCACCGGCAGCGCGTGGCGCATCTACGCGGGTGCGCTCGTCGGGGTGGTTCTCGGCGCATTCATCGGTGGGGCCATCGGCTGGATCACCAGGAACTACTACGTGACCGCAGCGATCATCCTCGTCCTTCCCATGGTCGTGGAGTTCGCCCTGCTGCGCACTGCGCCGGAGCTGGCGAAGTTCTCGCCCGGGCTGGTTCTGGCCGCGCTGGGCGTTCCCGGATACCAGGACCGACTGCTCGAGTTCGGTCCCGCCCTCTGCCTCGCGCTCGCGTGGGCTGTCGTGCTGGTCGCCGCGGCATGGGGCATGGGGCGAAGGAAGGTCGCGTGATCGGCCGGGCCCTCCGAGCTCACGCCCGCGGCTTCGCGCGCGATGTCGTGCTGTTCTGGGTGACGGTGGCAGGGCTCGTGCTGTCGCTTTCGGTGGCGACGAACATCCCGCCGGAACTCGCGGATGCACCGCCTGACGTCCGAGCCGCTTTCGCGGCGCCGTACGAAGCGGTGCTCGCGACCTATGGAGCAGTTCTCGCGGCCGCCTACGGTTCTTTCCGATACACCGTCGACAGGAGAGACGGTGTCGTCGCTCAGCGTCTGATGCTGCAGCCTCGGTGGGCGACTCTTCTCGTCAGGATGCCTGCCTCCGCCGTCGGCGGAGCGATCGTCGCTCTCGCTGGAGCCGTCGGCGGACACGCAGCGCTGTCGGTGGCCATGGGCGGTCTCCCGCTGGAGTGGTCCTCGCTCGGATCGACCCTGTGTCTCGGCGCACTGGCCGGACTCTGGGGGCTGGGGGTGGGAATCGTCGTGCAGGCCCATCTCGTCGCGCTGTTCGTTGCTCCGATGTCCATGAGCGTCGCGGTTCTCGTGGTGATCTTCTGGAGATCCGGCGCTGTCTACCTCCCTCTCCTCGCGATGCTCGAAGCCTTGCGGTTCGATGTCTCCGCGCTCGGCATCCTGCCGGACGAGGGGATCGACAGCCCAACGGCCGGGCTGGTCACGGCCGCCTGGGTGCTGGGTGCGCTGGTCGCTGCGGGGCTGTCGTTCATGAACCGCGATGTGAAGTAGCAGTCTCGAGCCCCCGCGAGGGCGGGCGGTCAGGTGGCCGACGTAAGATCGCCGGGTGGCAACACCCAAGATCGTTCTCTTCTATGTCTTCACCCCGCTCGCCGATCCGGACGCGATCCGGGTGTGGCAGCGCGACCTCGGCGAAGCGCTCGGGCTGCGTGGCCGGCTCCTGATCTCGAAGGACGGAGTCAACGGCACTCTCGGCGGTGACCTGCCGGCGCTCAAGAAATGGGCGCGTTCGTTCCGGTCCTACGCTCCGTTCTCGGACGCGGACATCAAGTGGAGCGAGGGCACCGGCGTCGACGCCGATGGTCGCAGTCTCGACTTTCCCAAGCTGAGCGTCAAAGTGCGCGACGAGATCGTGTCGTTCGGAGCGCCGGGCGAGCTGCGCGTCGATGAGCAGGGCGTCGTCGGCGGCGGCACCCGACTCACCCCCGAGGAACTGCACGACCTGGTGGGCGAGCGGGGCGACGACGTCGTCTTCTTCGACGGCCGCAACGCGCTCGAAGCGCAGATCGGCCGCTTCCGGGGAGCCGTCGTTCCCGACACGGAGACCACACGCGACTTCGTGCAGCTGCTCGACTCCGGCGCTTTCGACGACCTCAAGGGCAAGCCGGTCGTCACCTACTGCACAGGCGGCATCCGCTGTGAGGTGCTCTCCAGCCTGATGACCGCGCGCGGATTCGGCGAGGTGTACCAGCTCGAAGGCGGCATCGTCCGCTACGGCGAGCAGTACGGCGACGACGGCCTGTGGGAGGGCTCGCTCTACGTGTTCGACAAGCGCGGATCCGTCGACTTCACGGATCACGCGGCCGTCATCGGCGAGTGCGCCGGCTGCGGCACGGCGACCAAGCGCACGGCGAACTGCCCCGATCTCGCGTGCCGCACCCAGTTCGTGGTCTGCGAATCGTGCGACACCGTGCGCTGCGACCTGCACGCGGCCTGATCTCATCGCGTGCGCCCTCGTCGGGCCGCGACGCGCGAGCTCAGGTGAGCAGCGGCACGTCGGTGCGTCGGCTCGCGAAGAGCGATCGCGGAAGCAGGAACGCGTGCAGTCTCGTCCACCTGTCGACACTGCGGCGCAGCTGAGCCGTCACCTCGACGAGAGCCGCGTCGAGATCTCGCATCGCGCTCGCCGAGGGGCGCGCGTAGCTGGCGTGCTCGACCGCTTCGACGAGCACCCGCATGGCGTAGGCATCCACCCGGCTGTCCCTGATGAGATCGTCGCCGCGCATGCGCGGCGTCTCGGCATCCGACAGCGGCAGGCGGAGATCCTGCATGGTCGCCCGGAGTTCGGTCCAGGCCGTCCCTGCGTCACCGCCTCGTGCGCGTCCGCGCCGGGCGATGCGCAGTGCGAGACGAGCGAATGCGGGCAGCAGCAGCACCACCAGCACGCCGAGCGTCGTCAGCACGACAGGGGTCGGGTCCAGTCGCCGGAGCTCTCCGGTCGCGCCGGCGTTGTCGCCCGCGTCTTCACGCTCGAGCTCGGGCCCCGACGTCTGCTCGGTGCTGGGGGCGGCGGTCGGAGCCGGTGTGGCAGCACCGCCCGAACCGCCGCCTGCGGTCGCCGCGGCGGAGAAGGACGTGGGCACCCCGAGAGAGGCGGTCGGCTCGAAGGGCACCCATCCGACGCCGGGGAAGAGAACCTCGGGCCACGAGTGCAGCTGGTCGCTGGAGACCGAGTACACGGCTTCGTCGCCGCGCGTGGTCTCGGTCAGGGCGCCGGGCAGGTAGCCGACGACGATGCGCACCTCCATGTCGAGGCTCTCCGCCATGAGCGCGAACGCGCCGGCGAAGTGGATGCAGTACCCCGACTTCACATCGAGGAACCGCGCGACCGCGTCCGCGCCGGTGCCGTCGAAACCCTCATCGACCGGCGTCTCCAGGGAGTAGGAGAACTGACTGCGGAACCACGACTGCAGCGCGATCAGCCGGTCGTAGTCGTTCGTGGCGTCAGCGGTGACGCCTGCCGCCGTCTCGCCGATGACCTCAGGCAGCTCGACGGGCTCCGTGCCGGGATCGACGATCGGTGCAGCGGCGGGCAGCGCGCGAATCTGCTCGAGGGTCGGCGACACCTCGAGCGACCGCACCGTGTAGTCGTTGCCGACGGCATCCGCGCTGCGAGATGCCAGAGTGCGGTTCTCCGGGCTCACCCTCCAGGTCGAGGGGAGACCCTGCACGCTCGTGGCGGGGTAGGGCACCGGAAGCCAGGAACTCGACATCCGGATCACCCTGATGGAGGTGTTCTGGTCGGTGGTCGCGATGTCGTCCGTCCACTCGGCGGGGCCGAATCCCTCGCTCTGCGCCTGCAGGTCGCCGCGATCCGGCTCCCACACACGTCCGTTGAACGTCGACAGCGTCGTGAGTCGCAGGTAGGGCGCCGTATCGGCCGTCGTCGCCAACGTGAGCACCTCGACCGGGTTCGGCTGGCGCAGGTCATCGCTGAGCCGCAGTGACGCATCGACCGTGACGCCCGTGCCTGTGCCCGCGAGGCTCGCCGACACCGGCAGGACCGGTGCGACGATCACGGTCGCCGCGAGCGCCGCGACGCCGACGCCCGCAGCCACCGCCACCGATGTGCGTCGGGGCGATTCGGGGTTCTGAGCCGCCGTGTACCCCAGCAGGGCGAGGATCAGGATGCCGAGAATCACGAACCAGACGACGTTGACTCCGCCGAGGGTGACGATCATCGGCACGGATCCGACGACGGCCGTGAGAAGGCTGGCGAGGATCGCTCCGCGCTGCGCGACCAGCTGGTCGAGCAGGATGGCGACGATGCCGAAGCCCACGCCCATCACGGCTTCGAGTCCGGGGGAGGCGGCGATCGGCGCAGAGCCGAACGTGATCTCCTCCCACGCCGCGGCCGCGAGCGCCTGGAATGTGAACAAGGTCGCGTCGGTGGGGAAGAGGCCGAACACCGCGGTGTCGCCGGCGACGAGCAGGGTCACGGTGCCCATCACCGCCACGATCTGCACGGCGATGGTGACGAGGTCGCGCGCCCAGGTCGGACGGCCGCGCATCAGAGTGCGCGACGCCATGCCGGTGAGCGCGGTGACGACGACCACCGCCAGGACCGCGAACGACCACGTGCCCGGCTCGATGACCGACGTGAACGGCCACATCGCGACGAGCCCGGCGGCCGCGGCCAGCACCGACGGCACGACCGTGCCGGCTGGCAGCTCGTGTTCGCGGTGCCACGACAGGCGGGATCCGCGCTCGGCTTTTCGCTCAGCTCGCGACATCGGTCGCTCCCCGCTGCTCGGCGGGGCCGCCGATGCGGTCGGGCAGCACGTCTTCCCACGCCTCTGCGACATCGTCGCCCAGTCGCGCGAAACGCCAGCCGTGCTGCTCGGCTGCCGCTGCGGCACCGCGCTGCGGCGCGGTCGCGAACAGCATCGGGGCCGCGGCGCCGGAGGGACGCAGCAGGGCGGCATCCTCTTCGTCGATCTCGCCGGTGATGTAGACGAGCGGGCCGGGAGGGGTGCCGCCGACCAGGGTCATGATGTCGCGTGCGTCCCCGCGCGGGCCGACCAGCGCGAGGGCGACGAGCAGACCGTCGCGGTCGTCTTCGTGACCGCGCAGGGTGCCCAGGAGCGTGCCGCTGCTGTCGATCACGTCGACGCCGTATCCCTCCTGCACGAGGTGCACGGCGACGGAGGCGCACATCGACACGGCGGTCTCGAACGCTCGATCCTCGTCGTCACCCGGGCGCGCCCAGCGCGCCGCGCTTCGGTCGAGGATCACGAGCGCGTCGGGGCTCGACTCCTCCTCTTCCTGGCGCACCATCAGCTGCCCGCGGTGCGCGGTCGCCCTCCAATGGATGCGACGCATCGAGTCGCCGGGAATGTAGCGCCGCGGCGACAGATTGTCGCTGCCCCGCCCGAGTCGGCTCGACGAGGTGTGCGCTGTGCCGCCGGCGGCGCCGACCTTTACGGTCAGCGGCGCGAGTGTGAACACCTCGGGCACGACCGTCACGGAGCGGGTCTCGCCGAACGCCTGCTCGCGCTGGGCGAGGCCGAACGGGTCGACCGTTCGCAGCACCAGTGGACCGATCGGCCATACACCGCGCCGCACACCGGTGATCAGGTAGCTCAGCTGGCCGGTCTCCGACGGGTACTCGCCGGCCGAATCGCCGGTGACCGCGGGCGGGAGCACATCGCGCCAGAGACCTCGCGGCACGCGCAGGGCGCGCAGAGTGAAGCGCAGCGTGACGCGAGAGGTCTCCGAGACCGTCAACAGGTCGGTCGAGATCTGACGAGTGACCGTGCCCGCACGGCGCGGCACCCGCACGACGAGCACCGAGAAGGCGGTGAGCGCGAGCAGGAGGACGCCGATGTAGAGCAGGATCGGCGCGCCGACCATGTTCGCCGCTATCAGGCAGCCGAGACCGGAGAGGAGCGCACCCGTGCCCCGAAGGGTGAGGGTTCGACGGTGTGGCATGGCGAGCTGAGGGTCAGGAGCGCGCCGTCACGGGCACCCGCACGCGCTCGACGATCTGTCGCAGGGCCGCTTCTACGGGCTGGGCGCCCGCACGGTGCGCCCCACGGGCCGGAAGAAGACGGTGCGCGAGAACAGGGACGATCAGCGCCGTCACGTCGTCGGGGATCACGAAGTCGCGTCCATCGAGCGCCGCCCAGACCTTCGCGGCCCGGATCAGCTGCAGGGTCGCCCTCGGACTCGCGCCGAGGTGCAGGTTGGGGTCGGCGCGGGTCGCCTGGGCGAGAGCGACCGTGTACTCCTCGAGCGCCGGGGCGACGTGCACCGAGCGAGCCCAGGCGATCAGCCCCGAGACCGACCCCGCGTTCGCGACGGCTCGCACCGCGGCGAGCGGGTTCACCGTGTCGCGCTGGCGGAGCATGAGGGCTTCGGCCGCCGCGTCGGGGTAGCCCATCGAGATGCGCATCATGAAGCGGTCGCGCTGAGCTTCGGGCAGGGCGTAGGTGCCCTCCATCTCGAGAGGATTCTGGGTCGCCACGACCAGGAAGGGGTTGGGAAGCATGTGCGTCGATCCGTCGACGGTCACCTGCCCCTCTTCCATGGCTTCGAGCAGCGCGGATTGCGTCTTCGGAGAAGAGCGGTTGATCTCGTCGGCGATCACGATGTGCGCGAACACCGCGCCGCGCTTGAACTCGAACTCCCGGTCGACGGGGTTGTAGACGCTCACGCCCGTCACATCACCGGGGAGGAGGTCGGGGGTGAACTGGATGCGGCGCACAGTGGCATCCACGCTCGCGGCCAGCGCGCGCGCCAGCACCGTCTTGCCGACTCCCGGTACGTCTTCGATCAGCAGGTGGCCCTCGGCGAGCAGGCACACGAGAGCGCTCCGCACGGCATCCGGCTTTCCGTCGATGACCCGTCCGACAGACTCGACGATGGCAGACGTCTGCGCGGCGAACTGCTCGGCATCGACGACGGCCGGGGTCAGGGGCGGATTCTCTGGCATGCGTTCCCTCTCGCGTGAGCGCTGCGGTGCGCGTGATCTGATCGTAACCCGGCTGTCTACGGATGGGGTGGGAACCGTGCTCCGGGTCCGGGGCGCGGTGCGGTCGCGACGCGACCGTCAGCCCCAGACACGGGCGCGGGGCTCCGCGGCGTCGAGTCGATCGTCGGCGCTGCGGGCGATCCGCAGCAGCGCGAGCCCCTGCACTCCGGTGAGCTCGTGCAGCGTGCAGGTGCCGATCAGCGCCTGCCAGTGCTCGCGGAAGCGTTCGGCGTCACCGCGACGGCGAGCGATCAGCCGAGGCACCGCCAGCAGAGTGCGTCCGGGCGAGAGGCGATCGGCGAGCCGCTCGAGCAGTCGCAGACGTGGCAGGCCGGCGGCGTCGATGCGCAGCAGGAAACGCGGAGTGCGTACCGGCGCGAACAGCTCCTCCACGGCGTCTGCGATCACGCGCGCGTCGTGGGCTGAGCCTCCCAGTTCGATGCGGATCCGGGTCGGATCCGCATCGTCCGGTCGTGCCACGATCATGGCGTCGTCGACGGGGCCGATCCGGTTCGCGTCGCGCAGGGTGCGGGCGACGGCGATCGCTGCCGCCCGGTAGATCCCGGCGGGCCGCCGACGGTCGCGCAGCAGCCGGGCGAGCATCCGCAGCGATGAGACGGCGGCAGCGGCGGCGCCACCGCCGAGCGCGAGCGCGGTCCACAGCAGCGGGGCGACATCGGCTCCCGACGCGATGAGCACGCCGACGAGCCCGCCGACTCCGGCCGTTCCGGCGACGAAGGCTCCCACAGCGCCGGCACCCGCTGCCTGCCCAGTGCGCAGCAGCGGTGCGCGCGGGGCACGACGCACCGCCACGACCTCACGTTCGCGCGGTTCATATCGCTCGCCGATCCGCCACTCGCTCCTGGTGCTGCTCCGGGTCGGCCACCGTTCGCGCAGCAGCGCGTCGAGATCGCCGATCGAGGTGGACATGTCCTTGTCGAGCACTCGCTCCCATGCCTCGGCGGCCGCGGTGGGGAGCGCGTGGCCGAGTCCGCTCACGATCCGACCGTCGCCGTCGGCGCTCAGACCCCACAGGTGCGAATGACGGCGGCGCAGTCGAGCCGGTTCAGACGAGTCGTCGAGGTCGACATCCGAGGGGATCAGGCAGACGACCGACCAGTTGTGCGCGACCTTCTCCGGCCAGTCCGGATCCAGCCGCAGGGTGCGGCCCCGAAGCTGCTGTGTGCCCGATGAGGTGGCCACGGTCGTGAGGTCGATCAGGGTGTTGACGGCCGGGCAGTCCCAGCCTTCGCCCAGAAGTCCGCGGGTGCCGACGAGCAGCCGCACGTCGCCTCGGCGGATCAGTTCCGACACCGCGCCGACGAGACGTCCGCTTCCGACGCCCCGCACCTCGAGATCGCGCACGGGCCCGATGCCCGCGGCGACCTCGACGGGTTCGCCGATCAGCTCGGCCAGCGCCCGGGCGAGGTCGACCGCATCGTCGGCGCGGACGCGCAGGTGCCCGGAGGTGAGCAGCACGGGCCGGAGCGCCGCGGTGGCGTCGTCGACGGCGAGCAGATCGAACGTGCGCAGTGCCCCGGCCGGAGCGTCGCCGGACAGCCCTCGGTTGTTACCGTGCTCGACGAAGTCGGTGACGACGACGGCGCGGATGCGGTCGCCGTCGTCGCCGTCGAGCTCTCGGCGGATGATCTCGACGGCCGCATGATCCTTCGCCGCCGAGAATGCCAGGGTGCTCTCGACCGGGTTGCGGCCGCGACGGATGCCGCGGTCGGTGAGGGAATAGCCGAAGTCGGCCAGAGAGCGTCGGACGTACTCCCACTGTCGCGCGGCGGCGGGGTCCGACAGCAGTCGCACCTGGGCGAAGCGCGAGAGCACCGTGAGCAGGTCGTCGGTGGTGCAGCGCTCGAGCAGCACCGGCGGGATCGCAGCGACGAGCGGATGCCGCGGCGCGACCTCGCGCAGCACGACAGCGCAGGATCGTGTGAGGGGGAAGTCTGCAGAGAACGCACGGTCGAGGCGTGTGAGCGGCGTTCCCTCGCCGTCGGAGTCCCCTGCCGGTTGCAGCTGATGCTCGAGGTACGTCACCGCGTCGGGCGTCGACAGCACCCGGGTGATCATCTCGTGCAGCAGGGCCTCGTGACGACGGATGAATCCGGCCTCTGCGGGCGTGGGCTCGGTGAACATCACGTGGTCGCGATAGGGGGCCAGATGGCCCTCCTTCACCACGGCGGGGGTCGGCACCTCGTAGTCGACCTCGCCGAGCAGCTGGCTGTAGTTCTCGAACTCGGTCTCGTCGTCGGGAGAGGGAAGGGTCGCGGTCAGGCCGATCAGCAGCGGTTCGACGCCGCTCTCGCGGATGCGACCGGCGAGGTACGCGACCACGATGGCCCAGTGATCGAGAAGGTGATGGCATTCGTCGAGCACGACCGTGCGCACACCCGCGGCCACGAGACGATCGATCAGGGCGACGGCGTTCGGATGCAGCACGCGGGCGAGGTCGGCGGGCCGTCGCCTCGCGAAGTGCGAGCGCAGGCGCCGGGAGCGGGTGCGGATGCCGGAGCGGTACCTCCCCGGATTGTCGATCGCCAGTTCGGCGAGCCACGTCGCCGCGTCCGCCTCCACGCGCCCGCTCGCCGTGAGCTCCTCCACCCACACCGAGCGCGCGAGGTCGTCGAACGGCGAGCCGTCTCCGGTCACGCTGAGCAGCTGATAGGTCAGTGCCGTCAGATCGCCGATCCGCGCGGGGTCGTCCGAGACGGCCGCGGCGTGCGGTGCCAGCGCCCCAGCGGTGCGCACCCACTGCTGGCGGATCGTCACCGTCGGCGAGAGCACGAGGGTGCGATGGCCTTCGCGTGCGGCGAGCAGCAGGCCGAGCAGGGTCTTCCCGGAGCCGGGCGGGGCGACGATGTGCAGCGGACCCGCTCCTCCCGGTGCGAGACGCTCGAGGACCTCGGCCTGGTAGGTGCGAAGTGTGCCCGGAAAGCGCCACGTCGACAGGGGAGTGGCGGTGACGGGATCCATGACCTGCCCAGTCTGTCAAAGAGCGGGTGCCGACATCGGCTAGACTTGTCGACGGCTCTCCGCGTGGCGGCATCCAGGCCAATTCCCCCAGGGCGGAAACGCAGCAAGGGTAACCGGGCTCTGCTGGGTGCGCGGAGGGTCACTTTCTTTTTGTCAGCGTCCTCCGGGCCAGTCCTGACAGGATCGTGACGTGACAAGGCCAGATGTGATCAGCACCGCCGATTCCCCGCGCTCCAGTGCTCTCGGTCGTTTCGCAGCGCCTCTTCTGCTCGTCGCCCTGATGTGGGCTGTGCAGCTCGTCGACGCGGTCCTCCCCGGCTCTTTCACGGGCTTCGGGCTCCGGTCGTGGGATCTCTCGGGCCTCGGCGGCATCGTCGTCGGTCCTCTTCTGCATGCGGATTGGGCGCACCTGATCGGCAACACCGTGCCGCTTCTCGTGCTCGGCTGCCTCGTCGCCGTCGAGGGCGTACGCCGGTTCTGGACCGTCACCGCGTTCGCCGCCGTGATCGGCGGCCTCGGCACGTGGCTCGTGAACTCCCCGGGGGCGTTGACGGTCGGGGCGTCGGGCCTCGTCTTCGGATACTTCGGATACACCGTGATGCGGGTCTTCGCGCCGGGAAGAGTGGCACACCGCGTTCTCTACGCGATCGTCGCGCTCATCGTCATCGGCCTCTACGGCGGATCCATGCTCGCGGGCGTCGTCGGCGTGCGCGAGGGCATCTCGTGGCAGGCGCATCTGTTCGGCGCGATCGGCGGCGGCCTCGCCGCGTTCGTCGGCAGAGGCAGCACCATGACCCGAGGCTCATGAGCACGACCCGGAGCACCCGAGGAGCCGCGACTCGCAAGAAACCGGCCGGAAAGAAGCCGACCGGAAAGAAGCCGGCCGGCAGAAAGCCGACAGCCAGGAAGTCGGCGAGAGGGAAGGCGCCGACCCGTCTGAGCTCGCGCACGCGTCGTGCGTCGCCGCGTCGTCGAGCGCAGCAGCGGATGCGCCGAGGGAAGCTGCTGCGTCGCATCGCGGTGTCCGTCGCGGCCGTGATCGTCGTCGCGCTCGCCGCGGTGCTGATCCCGCTGGGGCTCGCTCACGAGAAACCGCTGGCGATCTGCATCACCGATCCGACCACGTTCCCCGAGTCGGGCGTGGCGGGGTGGCAGGGCGAGCAGCTCGAGAATGCCGCGACCATCATGCAGACGGCGACCGCGCTCGGCTTCGGTCGCGACGGTCAGATCCTCGGGGTGATGACGGCGATGGGGGAGAGCAGCCTGAACAACATCGACTACGGAGACTGGGAGACGATCGGGTTCACCAACCCCGACGGCAGCCGAACGACGAGCATCGGACTCTTCCAGCAGCAGCACTGGTGGGGGTCGGCAGAGCAGCGCATGGACCCGGCGACCGCCGCAACGCTGTTCTACGAACGTCTCGCGAGGGTGCCCGACTGGCAGTCGATGGATCCGTCCCTCGCGATCCACCGGGTGCAGATCAACGTCGACCCCACCTACTACACGCGCTACGCGTCGGATGCCACGGCTGTGGTCGACGCTCTCTCCACGCCCTGCTGAGCGTTTTCGCACGGCTGTCAACCCAGCGAGATCATGAGGTCGTGCACCTAGGGTGGAGCTGTGGCGCAGAGCATATACATCACCTCGGCCGAAGGCCATACAGGCAAGTCGACCATCGCCCTCGGTGTGCTCGATGCGCTCATGCGCGTCACGCCGCGGGTCGGCGTCTTCCGTCCGATAGCGCGGTCGGTCGCCGACCGCGACGACGTGCTCGAGCTGCTGCTCGCGCACGACGGAGTGCACCTCGACTACGAGGACTGCATCGGCGTGACCTACGACGATGTGCGTGACGATCCCGACCGGGCGCTCTCGACGATCGTCGCTCGGTTCAAGGCCGTCGAGGCGCAGTGCGACGCCGTGGTCATCATCGGCAGCGACTACACCGATGTCGCCAGCCCCGCAGAGCTCGGGTACAACGCCCGGATCGCCGCGAACCTGGCTGCGCCCGTGCTGCTCGTGCTGAGCGGTCGCGATCAGCAGCGTCAGGCCGAGCAGCTGGGAACCACCACCGCCCGCACTCCCGCCGCGGTCGGGCAGATCGGGGCGCTCGCGCTCTCCGAACTCGAGGTCGAGCGCGCCGAGCTGTTCGCGGTGATCGTGAATCGAGCCGACCCCGAGCAGCTCGACGGGATCGAGGAGGCGGTCGCAGCGGTGCGTCCGCAGAAGACCACGCCCGTCTGGGCGATCCCCGAGGACCGCACGCTGGTGGCGCCGTCGATCGACGGCATCCTCGCGGCCGTCGACGGCCGGCTCATCAAGGGCGACCCTGATCGTCTCGGCCGCGAGGCCCTGACGATCGTGGTCGCGGGCATGTCGATGGTCAACGTGCTTCCCCGGCTCACGGAGGAGTCGGTGGTGGTGATCCCCGCCGACCGCACCGAGGTGCTGCTGGCGACGCTGCTCGCCGATGCCTCCGGCACGTTCCCGCGGGTCGCGGGCATCATCCTCAACGGCCCTTTCCCTCTTCCCGAGCCGATCGTGCAGCTGCTCGACGGCTTCACCTCGACCGTGCCGATCATCGCGACGGACCTGGGCACCTACGACACCGCGGTGCGCGTGATGGGAGCGCGGGGTCGCATCTCTCCCGAGTCCCGCGGCCGCTACGATCGCGCGCTGGGGCTCTTCCAGACCCATGTCGACATCGCCGAGCTCACCACCCAGCTGGGGCTCGCCGAGTCGCGCGTCGTGACTCCGCTGATGTTCGAGTACGGACTCATCGAGCGCGCACGCTCCGACCGTCGGCGCATCGTGCTGCCGGAGGGCGATGACGATCGCATCCTCCGCGCGGCCGCCACTCTGCTGGCGCGCGAGGTCGCGGACCTCACGATCCTCGGCGACGAGTCGGCGATCCGGGCGCGCGCCGTCGAGCTCGGCGTCGACATCTCGGCGGCACAGGTGATCAGCCCGACCGATCCCGAGATGGTCGAGCGCTTCGCGACGGAGTATGCGCGGCTGCGCGCGCACAAGGGCATCACACTGGCACAGGCGGCCGACACCGTCACCGACGTCTCGTACTTCGGAACGATGATGGTGCACCTCGGGCTCGCCGACGGCATGGTCTCGGGCGCCGCCCACACGACAGCACACACCATCCGTCCGTCGTTCGAGATCATCAAGACGAAGCCGGGAGTCACCGTCGTGTCGAGCGTCTTCCTCATGGCGCTCGCCGACCGCGTGCTCGTGTACGGCGACTGCGCGGTGATCCCGGATCCGACCAGCGAGCAGCTGGCCGACATCGCGATCTCGTCTGCGGCGACCGCGCAGCAGTTCGGCATCGAGCCCCGCATCGCGATGCTGTCGTACTCGACCGGCGAATCGGGATCGGGGGCCGACGTCGACAAGGTCCGCGCGGCCACCGCCCTCGTGCACGAGCGCGCCCCGGAGCTGCTCGTCGAGGGACCGATCCAGTACGACGCCGCCGCAGACGCCGCGGTGGCGAAGGCGAAGCTCCCCGACTCCGCGGTGGCCGGCCGCGCGACCGTCTTCGTCTTCCCCGACCTCAACACCGGCAACAACACCTACAAGGCCGTGCAGCGCTCGGCGGGCGCCGTCGCGATCGGCCCGGTGCTGCAGGGGCTCAACAAGCCGATCAACGACCTTTCGCGCGGTGCGCTGGTCGACGACATCGTCAACACCGTGGCGATCACCGCCATCCAGGCGCAGTCCGAAGGAGCGACGGCGTGAGCGCGATCCTCGTCATCAACAGCGGGTCCTCGTCGCTCAAGTACAGCCTGATCGACATCGAGAACGAGAACGAGCTCGCCGCAGGGCTCATCGAGCGGATAGGTCAGGACCTCAGCGCGGTCCGGCACACGGTCCGTCCGGACACCACTGCGGATGCGGTCGTGGCGATGCTCGACGCCTCGTACGACTCCGAGCGCCCCGTCGCCGATCACGGCGCGGCCTTCACGGTGATGCTCGAGCAGTTCGCCGAGCATGGTCCGCTGCTCGACGAGCATCCTCCGGTCGCGGTCGGTCACCGTGTGGTGCACGGAGGGGCGCGGTTCTATGCGCCGACGCTCGTGACTCAGAACGTCGAGGAGCAGATCGAGGAGCTCTCGGTGCTCGCCCCGCTGCACAACCCGGCGAACCTGGCCGGGATCGTCGCGGCGAAGGCGGTGTTCTCCGGCGTGCCGCACGTCGCCGTGTTCGACACGGCCTTCCACCAGACCCTCCCTCCGGCCGCCTACACGTACGCGATCGACGCCGAGCTCGCCGCCGAGCACCGGGTGCGTCGATACGGATTCCACGGCACGAGCCACCAGTTCGTGAGCGAATCGGCCGCCGCGTTCCTCGAACGCGACCTCGGCACACTGCGGCAGATCGTCTTCCACCTCGGCAACGGCGCATCGGTGACCGCGATCGACGGTGGACGATCGGTCGAGACGTCGATGGGGCTGACGCCGCTCGAAGGGCTCGTGATGGGAACCCGCTCGGGAGACCTCGACCCCGCGGCGCTGGTGCATCTGTCGCGGAGAGCCGGATATTCGATCGACGATCTCGACGTGCTCCTGAACTCGCGCAGCGGCCTGAAGGGACTCGCGGGGCACAGCGACATGCGCGACATCCTCGCGGGCAGGGATGCCGGAGACGCGGCGTCGACGCTCGCGTTCGACGTCTACATCCACCGCCTGCGCGCCTACGCGGGGTCGTACATCGCCCAGCTCGGCGGGGTCGACGTGATCTCCTTCACCGCGGGGGTCGGCGAGAACGCGGCCGTCGTGCGCGCAGAGGCGATGGCCACGCTCGGATTCGCCGGGGTCGAGATCGATCAGGGGCGCAACACCGCGCGGCAGCGCGGCATCCGACGGATCTCCACCGACGACTCGCGGGTCACCGTGCTCGTCGTGCCCACCGACGAGGAGCTCGAGATCGCGAGACAGACCTCTCGCATGCTCTGATCGACACGCCTCGGGGGTTACCGCCCGGCGCCGGGCCGCACTACGCTTGCACAGTGGCACGGAGAGGTGCCGGAACAACCCCTCGTCCTTCTCCTGGAGGCTCCTGTGCCCGAAGCTCTGCCCGATCCGCTCCGCGCCGAAGGCGTCCTGTTCGACCTCGACGGGGTGCTGACGCCGACCGCCGAGGTGCACATGCGCGCGTGGAAGGTCGTGTTCGACGACGCGTTCGAACGCTGGGGGATCACGCCGGCGTACTCGGACGCTGACTACTTCGACTACGTCGACGGCAAGAAGCGCTATGACGGCGTGGCGAGCCTGCTGCGCAGCCGCAACGTCGAGATCCCCTGGGGAGCGGTCGACGACCCGCCCGAGGCCGAGACGATCTGCGGCATAGGCAATCGCAAGAACGCCGCATTCGCCGAGTCCCTGCGGGGCGAGGGCATCGCACCGTTCCCCGGCTCGCTGGCGCTCGTCGAGAAGCTGCACGCGGCCGGCATCCCGATCGGCGTCGTCTCCAGCTCCAAGAACGCCGAAGAGGTGCTCGCCGCCGCCGGCCTCCGCTCGTTCTTCCGGGTCGTGGTCGACGGCGTCGTCGCAGAACGCGACAACCTCGCCTCGAAGCCCGCCGCCGACATGTTCAGCGCCGGTGCCGCCGCGCTGGGCGTCGATCCCGCCCGCAGCATCGCCGTCGAGGATGCCACCTCGGGAGCGGCCTCCGCGGCCGCCGCCGGGTTCGGGGTCGTCGTCGGCGTCGACCGCGGCACCGGAGCCGACGCGCTGCGCGCCGCCGGTGCCACCGTCGTGGTCAGCGATCTCGACGTGTTCGTCGACGCCGCCGCCGACGAGGGTGCGCGCTCCGATTCAGACTCCGCCGACCAGGACACCCGCTCCGACAACGAGGACCCCGCATGATCGACCGCGACCGCTTCCCCGTCGACCCCTGGCGACTCATCGAGACGCGATACTCCGAAGACGGAGTGGCCGAGACCCTGTTCGCCGTCGGCAACGGCTACCTCGGGCTCAGGGGCAACCACATCGAGGGTCGTGCTGCCCACGAGCACGGCACCTTCATCAACGGTCTGCACGAGACCTGGCCGATCCGGCACGCCGAGCAGGCATACGGCTTCGCCGAGGTCGGGCAGACGATCGTCAACGCACCGGATGCCAAGGTCATGCGCGTGTACGTCGACGACGAGCCGATCTCGTTCGACGAGGCCGACGTGCGCGAATACCGCCGCACGCTCGACATGCGCACCGGCGTGCTCGAGCGCGTCGTGGTGTGGGAGACGCCGTCGGGCAAGCGCGTGCGCATGCGCGACGAGCGCATCGTCAGCTTCGAGGAGCGACACCTCGCCGTGCTCCGTCTCGAGGTCGTCGTCGAGAACGCCGACGCCCCCGTCACCGTCAGCTGCCAGATGATCAACCGCCAGGACGGCGCCGGCGTCTACGCGGGCACCCCCAACCAGGCGAAGGGCGGATTCGATCCGCGCAAGGCCGAGAAGATCGCCGAGCGCGTGCTCGAGCCCGGCGAGTACTGGCAGGACGGATTGCGCTCGGCGCTGTCGTACAGCGTCGCCGACTCCGGAATGACGGTCGCCGTCGTCGCCGATCACATCATCGAGACCGAGAACGACTACACGTCGCGCACGCTGATCGAGGCCGACATCTCGAAGAACGTGTTCCGCGTGCAGGCGAAGGCCGGAGTGCCCATCACGGTCACCAAGCTCGTCAGCTACCACACCTCCCGGGGCGTGCCGGCTCGCGAGCTCGTCGATCGCTGCCGTCGGTCGCTCGACCGCGTCGCCTTCGAGGGCGTCCAGGCGCAGTTCGACCGGCAGGCCGAGTGGCTCGCCGCCTTCTGGGGTCGCAGCGACGTGCAGATCGGCGGGCACGACGACATCCAGCAGGCGACCCGCTGGTGCCTCCTGCAGCTCGCTCAGGCGTCGGCGCGCGCCGACGGAACGGGTGTGCCGGCGAAGGGCGTCTCGGGATCCGGATACAGCGGCCACTACTTCTGGGACACCGAGATCTATGTGCTCCCGTTCCTCACCTACACGTCGCCGCAGTGGGCGCGCAACGCGCTTCGGGCGCGAGTGCTCATGCTGCCTGCAGCCCGCCGAAGGGCCGCGCAGCTCAATGAAGCGGGCGCGCTGTTCCCCTGGCGCACGATCAACGGCGAAGAGGCGTCGGCCTACTACGCGGCCGGCACCGCTCAGTACCACATCAACGCCGACGTCAGCTTCGCGCTCGGCAAGTACGTGCGTGCGACCGGCGACGAGGACTTCCTGCGCCGTGAGGGCATCGACATCGCCATCGAGACGGCTCGCCTGTGGGCCACGCTCGGCTTCTGGCGCACCTCGCGGCTCGTCGCCGACACGAAGGACGACGACGGCATCGAGACCTTCCACATCCACGGTGTGACGGGGCCCGACGAGTACACGACGGTGGTCAACGACAACCTCTACACGAACGTCATGGCGCGCTATAACCTGCGCTACGCGGCGAGGGTCGTGCGAGAGGCGCAGGAGGCCGACGGCGAGGAGTTCGCCAGGGTCATCGAGCGCACCGGGCTCGCCGAGGGCGAGGCGGAGGGATGGGAGCGCGCCGCCGACGCGATGTTCATCCCGTTCAGCGAGCGCCTCGGCATCCACCCGCAGGACTCGCTGTTCCTCGAGCGCGAGGTATGGGATCTGGCCCACACGCCGAAGGAGCAGCGCCCGCTGCTGCTGCACTTCCACCCGCTCGTCATCTACCGGTTCCAGGTGCTCAAGCAGGCGGATGTCGTGCTCGCACTGTTCCTGCAGGGCAATCACTTCACGCCGGAGGAGAAGAAGGCGGACTTCGACTACTACGACCCGCTGACCACCGGTGACTCGACGCTGTCGGCGGTCGTGCAGTCGATCCTCGCCGCCGAGGTCGGCTACCAGGATCTCGCTCTGCAGTACTTCCGCCAGTCGCTGTTCGTCGACCTGCACGACCTGCACCACAACGCGGCAGACGGCGTGCACGTCGCCTCCGCCGGTGGCGTGTGGACGGCTCTCGTGTGCGGCTTCGGCGGCATGCGCGACTACGCCGGCGAGCTCAGCTTCGACCCGCGGCTGCCCGCCGACTGGCCGTCGCTGTCGTACCCGCTGCAGTGGCAGGGGTCCGCATTGCAGATCACGCTCACGACGGACGAGCTGCGCGTCCGCGTGGACAGCGGAGACCCGGTGCCGTTCACGGTGCGCGACGTCGCGTACATCGCCACGACCGATCGCGAGGTCGTTGTGCCGCTCGCGGACCAGGGACCGCTGATCCCCGGCCGCCCGTCGCTGCGGCAGTTCGCGGACGCTCTTCGTGAAGACGGCACGCGCCTGTCGGCATCCGTCCCGGTGATCACGACCGCGATCCCCATCATCGAATCGATCGACTGAGGGTGCTGATCACTGCAGTGCTGTTCGGGCTGGCGCCCGCGCTGCTCCTGCTGGTGCTCGCCGTGGTCGAGCGTGCGCGCTCCGCGCAGCGCGTGGCGTCGCCCGGGGCGCGGTTCACGCCCGCAGAGGGCGCGACCGTGCTGTACGACGCACTGCTGCTGAATGCGGATCGGAAGGCGGTCGCCGCCGCTCTGATCGACCTGGCCGTGCGCCGCAAGGTGCGGCTGCTGGTCGATGCAGATGCGGCGGAGTCGGGCGGGTCGCGAAAGCGTGCGCCTGTCGGCATGGAGATCGTCGACGGCGCGACGTTCACGCCCGAGGAGCTCAGCGTCCTCGAGGCGCTGTTCGGTCCGGATCACACTCCGGGGCGAGTGCGACGGTTCAGCTCGGATGCTCGGGCGCTGCACCGCCGAGTGCGCGGAGTCCTCGACGAGACGGAGAAGCGACTCGCGTCCGCGGGGCTCATCGCCCGGGGACGACGCGGGTGGGCCACGTTCCTGATCCGCGTCGCTGCCGTGCTGGTGATCGGGGTCTGCCTGCTCCTGCTCGCCGCCGCCTGGGCGGTGAGCGAACCGGGCGCCGCGCTCTACGTGATGCTGATCGCCGGTCTGGTCGTCGCGATCGCCGCCATCGCGGTCGCACCGCGGCCGTGGCGCCGATTCCGCCCGGCCGCGCAGCCGATGCGCGCGCATCTCGCCGGGATGCGCGAGTACATCGCCCTCGCCGAGGCGGAGCCGCTGCGGTTCTCGCAATCCACCGGGGGAGCAGAGCTGAGGGCGGATGTCTCTGCTGAGGCCTCGAGCGCACGACTCCAGAGGTTCCTGCTCAACGAGCGACTGCTGCCCTATGCGGTGCTCTTCGGCCTCGAACGCTCGTGGACGGCTGTGCTGCAGACCGAGTCGCGGGAGCTGCGCGTCGCCGAGGGGATCGATGGCGCCATGGAGGTGGCGGGGGCCGTGATCGACGTGATCGAGCTGGTGGGCGGCGTCGTGCATCTCGTGAGCGCGGTCGGCGAGCTCGTCGACGCGACAGGTGGGGTCGTCGAAGTCGTCGGCGGCGTCTTCGAGGCCGTGTCTTCCTGATTCCTCGCCGCTCGTCGACGGCCTGAGCGGCGCGTCGGGGATCACCCGCACGATCGTCGGCGCCCGGCTGCCGGAACGTCCGTGGCACGCCGTAGGCTGTTCTGGTGACCACAGCCCTCTACCGCCGCTACCGCCCCGAGTCGTTCGGCGAGATGATCGGGCAGTCCCAGGTGACCGAACCTCTGATGACCGCCCTCCGCGGCGACCGTGTCGGCCACGCCTACCTGTTCTCCGGACCCCGTGGATGCGGAAAGACGACGTCTGCGCGCATCCTCGCCCGCTGCCTCAACTGCGCGGAGGGGCCGACCGATGTGCCCTGCGGCACCTGCCCGAGCTGCGTCGAGCTGTCGCGCGCCGGCGGCGGATCACTCGACGTCGTCGAGATCGATGCGGCCAGCCACAACGGCGTCGACGATGCCCGCGACCTGCGCGAGCGGGCGACGTTCGCTCCCAGCCGCGACCGTTACAAGATCTTCATCCTCGACGAGGCGCACATGGTGACGCCGCAGGGGTTCAACGCTCTCCTGAAGCTCGTCGAAGAGCCGCCGGAGCACGTCAAGTTCATCTTCGCGACGACCGAGCCCGAGAAGGTTCTCGGCACCATCCGCTCGCGCACGCACCACTACCCGTTCCGTCTGGTGCCGCCGGCCGCGATGCTCGAGTACGTCGAGAAGCTGTGCGGTGAAGAGGGCGTGGTCGCTGAGCGCGGCGTGCTGCCCCTGGTGGTTCGGGCAGGCGGCGGCTCGCCGCGAGACACGCTCTCGCTGCTCGACCAGCTGATCGCCGGGTCCGATTCGCCCGCGGGCTCCGAGACGGTGACCGTCGCCTACGAGCGCGCGGTCGCTCTCCTGGGCTACACGCACGCGGCGCTGCTCGACGAGATCGTCGACGCGCTCGCCGCCGCCGACGCGGCCGCGGCGTTCCCCGCCATCGACCGTGTGGTGCAGACCGGCCAGGACCCCCGTCGTTTCGTCGACGACCTGCTCGAACGCCTGCGTGACCTCATCGTGATCGCCGCGGTCGGTGCCGGGGCATCCTCCGTGCTTCGCGGCATCGCCGACGACGAGCTCGCTCGCATGCGCACCCAGGCGGACTCCTTCGGATCGGCGCGGCTGTCGCGCACGGCCGACATCGTCAGCGCCGCGCTCGACGACATGTCGGGCGCCACGTCGCCCCGACTGCACCTCGAGCTGATGGTCGCTCGTGTCCTCGCCTCAGGAGGGGGAGCGGAGACGGCCGCCGCCGTCCCGTCCGCGCAGAGTGCCTCCGCGGCACCGGCACGCGCGACGGTTCCTCCTGCTGCGGGGACTCAGCCCGCTGCCGCTCCCCGTGCTGCGGCTGTCCAGCCCGCTGCGGCCGGTGCGCCCGCTGCCGGGACCCAGCGCGTCGCCGAGTCGGCCGACGTCGGGTCTGCTGACGTCGGGTCGGACGCCGTGGCTGAGACCGCGGTGGTCGAGAACGCGGTGGTCGAGAACGCGGACGCCGAGCCCGCGGCATCGGGTGACGCGACATCGACGCCGCCGGCCGCACCGACCGCCGAGACCGCCCCGCCGTCGGGGCCTGTCGCGTTCGAGCAGATCACCGCCGCCTGGCCGGCCGTGCTCAAGCGACTCGAGAGCGTCAGCCGCACGTCGTGGCTGCTGGCCACCGCCGTGCAGCCACTCGCGTTCGTCACAGAGACCGAGGTGCTCACCCTCGGCTTCGCCAGCCAGCACGACGTGGCGAAGTTCAAGGGGACGACGCCGGGTTCCGGTCCGTCCGACCATCTGCGCGGAGCCATCGAGCAGGAACTCGGTGTGCGCGTCAAGTACCTGCCTGCGCCGATGCCCGCGGGTGGTGCGCCTCGCCAGCCCTCGTCGCCCTCGGCGGCGCGCCCGACAGATGACGCGCCCGCATCGGAGCCTGCGTCAGCGGGTTCACAGCGCGCTCAGCCCTCGCCTCCGCAGACTTCTTCTGCTGACGTACAGCGCGCTGAGACGCCCGCTGCTCGGACGTCGCCACCTCAGGCACACGGTGCGTCCGCCGCTCCGGTGACCGAATGGGCGGTCGCGTCGATCCCGGCATCCGAGGTCGCAGTGCCCGCGCCGGTGGCAGTTCCGGCACCCGCCGCGGCGACGACCGTGCAGGCCGCTCCTGCCTCGGCGCCGATGGCGACGCCCACGACCCCCGGCGACGATCGGCCCTCCGGAGGAGACGAGCCGCCGCCTCCCCTCGACGACGAGCCGCCCTATTTCGACGACGAGCCGCCCTACGATCCGTCTTACGAGCCTGCGCCCACATCGCAGGCCGCACCGGTGGCCGCCCGCGCGCAGTCGGCGTCTCCCTCCGCATCCGCGGGGCAGACGCCCGTGCAGGCAGCCCCGGCGCGCAGAGTGGCTTCGGCCGCAGCAGCCCCGGTGATCACCGAGCGCACCCCCGCCGGGGGAGTCCAGCGCTACGGCGAGGCCGTGATCCGCCAGGTGCTCGGCGCGACGTTCGTTCGCGAAGAGCCCTACGAGCCCCCGACGAGGTTCTCCTGATGTATGACGGAATCGTCCAGGAGCTGATCGACGAGTTCGGCCGGCTCCCCGGAATCGGCCCCAAGTCCGCGCAGCGCATCGCATTCCACATCCTGCAGACGCCGACGTTCGACGTCGCGCGGCTCGCCGAGCTTCTCGTCGAGGTGCGGGTGCGGGTGCGTTTCTGCGAGATCTGCGGCAACGTCTCAGAGCAGGATCGCTGTGCGATCTGCCGCGATCCCCGACGCAATACCGCCCTCATCTGCGTGGTCGAAGACGCGAAGGACGTCGCCGCGATCGAACGCACCCGTGAGTTCCGTGGCCTCTACCACGTGCTCGGTGGTGCGATCAGCCCGATCGCCGGCATCGGGCCGGACGACCTGCGCATCGCGCAGCTGATGACTCGTCTCGCCGATGCCACGGTGCAAGAGGTCATCCTCGCGACCAACCCCAACCTCGAGGGTGAGGCGACGGCCAGCTATCTCAGCCGCCTGCTCACCACCATGCAGATCACGGTGTCCCGCCTCGCCTCCGGCCTTCCGGTCGGCGGCGACCTCGAGTACGCCGACGAGGTCACCCTCGGCCGCGCATTCGAGGGCCGGCGCGTGCTGTGAGCACCCAGGGCGGCTTCACACGGCGCGGCTGGCTGCTCTTCGGTGCCATGGCGCTGCTGTGGGGTGTGCCCTACCTGTTCATCAGCATCGCGGTCGAGTCGCTCTCGCCTCCCGCCATCGTCGCTGGGCGCACTCTCATCGCGGCCCTGCTGCTGCTGCCGTTCGCTCTCCGAGGCGGTGCGCTGAGAGCGGCATGGAAGCACTGGCCCTGGGTCCTCGCCTTCGGGCTCGTCGAGATGGCCGGCCCGTTCGTGCTGCTCGGTCACGCCGAGATGACCCTGCCCTCCGGCATGACCGGTCTGCTCGTCGCCACCGTGCCGCTGTTCGCCGCCCTCATCGCCCTGGGCGGAGGAGACCGGGGCGTGCTGCGCCCGGCACGCGGGATCGGTCTTCTCGTGGGCTTCATCGGCGTCGCGATCGTCGTCGCCGGCCCAGGACTCTTCGGCGGCGAGGTCAGTCTGCTCGCGGCCGGCGAGGTGCTGCTGGTCGCCATCCTCTATGCGATCGCGCCCTTCATCGTCGCGCGCAAGCTGAACGACGTCCCCTCGCTCGGCACCATCACGCTGTCCCTGCTCATGATCGGCGTGATCTATCTGCCCATCGGTCTGCTCACGCAGCACGAGGTGCCCACGGTTCCCTCGATCTTCGCGCTCCTGGCGCTGGCCGTCATCTGCACCGCTGTCGCCTTCCTGGCGTTCTTCGCGCTCATTCGTGAGGTCGGCCCTGTTCGTGCGCCGCTGTTCACCTACGTCAACCCGGTCGTGGCGATCGTCCTCGGTGCGATCGTCCTCGCCGAGCCCCTGACCCCGGGACTGCTCCTCGGATTCCCGCTCATCATCGTGGGCTGCTGGTTCGCCGCCACGGGCGGACGCCTCCGCCCGCAGGCATCCGCCGGCCCCGCTCTGGCCGTCACACCACTTCCGCCGGCTCCCTGACCTCTTCGCCGCCGAGCACGCCTTCGGATGCCGTGGCCGACGCGCCGCGGCGTGACTCCGGAGACCGACCTCTACGTCACGAGGTCCGAAGCTGTGCCGGCCCACCCCTGACTTCGCCCGCAGCGTCACATGCGACGAAGCGCATATGCGCCGATCGTAGAATGAGGGTGGGCGGATCCGCCCGACATCCCAGGGAGTGAACGTGGCCCTCATCGTGCAGAAGTACGGCGGCTCCTCAGTCGCCGACGCAGAGAGCATCAAGCGCGTCGCCAAGCGCATCGTGGACACGCGACGAGCGGGGCACGACGTCGTCGTCGCCGTGAGCGCGATGGGCGACACGACCGACGAGCTGCTCGATCTCGCCAACGAGGTCGCGCCGATCCCCGCCCCGCGTGAGCTCGACATGCTGCTCTCAAGCGGTGAGCGCATCTCGATGGCGCTGCTCGCCATGGCCATCCACTCGATGGGCTTCGAGGCGCGTTCGTTCACCGGCAGCCAGGCCGGAATGATCACCGACTCGCAGCATGGCGCGGCGCGCATCGTCGACGTCACGCCCGTCCGCCTGCGCGAAGCCCTCGACGAGGGGGCGATCGTCATCGTCGCCGGGTTCCAGGGCTTCAACCGCGACACCCGCGACATCACCACGCTCGGTCGTGGCGGCTCCGACACGACGGCCGTCGCTCTGGCCGCGGCCCTCGATGCGGATGTCTGCGAGATCTACAGCGACGTCGACGGAATCTTCACGGCTGACCCCCGCGTCATCCCGAAGGCGCAGAAGCTCGACCACATCGGCAGCGAGGAGATGCTCGAACTCGCCGCCAACGGCGCCAAGGTGCTCTACATCCGCGCCGTCGAGTACGCACGCCGTCACGGCGTCCTGATTCACGCCCGTTCGACGTTCTCGTCGTCCGAGGGCACATACGTTCTGGGCGAGGGCATGAAGAACCCTCGCGAAGCCGAGGGAGCAGCAGCCATGGAAGAACCGATCGTCGCCGGTGTCGCCACCGATTTCGGCCAGGCCAAGATCACTGTCGCGGGCGTCCCCGACGTTCCGGGCAAGGCCGCGGAGATCTTCAAGATCGTCGCCAGATCGGGCGCGAACGTCGACATGATCGTGCAGAACGTGTCGGCCACCGGCCGCACCGACATCTCGTTCACGGTTCCCAAGGCTGACTCGGCCGCGGCGCTCAAGGCGCTCGCGGGAGAGCAGACCGAGGTCGGCTTCCAGAACCTCGTGCACGACGACCAGATCGGCAAGCTGTCGGTCGTGGGCGCCGGCATGCGCACGCACTCCGGTGTCTCGGCGGTGCTGTTCGAAGCGCTGTCGGCCGGTGGCATCAACATCGAGATGATCTCGACCTCCGAGATCCGCATCTCGGTCGTGCTCCGAGACACAGACCTGGCCGAGGCCGCCCACACCGTGCACACCGCGTACGGACTCGACGGCGACGCCGAGGCGACCGTCCACGCCGGCACCGGCCGCTGATCGAGCACGGACGGCGCGGATATCCCCGCTGGGCGGACGCTCCGCCCGGGTACTGACCGCCGGGCGGGAATCGTCCAGCCGGTCGTGCCGCGCCAGCCAGCCGGTCGTACGGCCGCCGGCCAGCGGGTCGGCGGCCTCGACGGTCCTCGACCGGCGCACGGCACGATAGACTCACCGAAACCCTGACATCGGCGCCAGGCGCGGCATCCGCACCCCGACGTCGCGCCCGAAGCCTCGCATGCAGCACTGCACGACGCCAAGGAACATCATGACCCGCATCTCCGACTCAGGACTCTCCGTCGCCATCGTGGGCGCCACCGGCCAGGTGGGCACCGTGATGCGCGAGATTCTCATCGAGCGATCCTTCCCGATTCGCGAGCTGCGCCTGTTCTCGTCGTCGCGCTCCGCGGGCACGGCCATCGAGTTCGGCGGAGCGACGGTCATCGTCGAAGACGTCGAGACCGCGGATGCCGGGGGCATCGACATCGCCCTCTTCTCGGCCGGCGCGACCGCCAGCCGTGCGTACGCTCCGCGATTCGCCGAGGCCGGAGCCGTCGTCGTCGACAACTCCAGCGCCTGGCGCAACGACCCCGAGGTTCCGCTCGTCGTCAGCGAGGTCAACCCGCATGCGATCGACGACCGCCCTCGCGGCATCATCGCGAACCCGAACTGCACCACGATGGCCGCGATGCCGGCGCTGAAGGCCTTGGATGCCGAAGCCGGCCTCGAGCGGCTCATCGTCTCGACCTACCAGGCCGTCTCCGGCTCCGGTCTCGCCGGTGCGCAGGAACTCCTCGGCCAGGTCGAGGGCGTGCTCGCCCAGGGCGACACACTGCGTCTCGTGCATGACGGCTCGTCCATCGACTTCCCCGAGCCCGAGAAGTACATCGCCCCGATCGCCTTCGACGTCATCCCGTTCGCGGGCAACCTCGTCGACGACGGCCAGAACGAGACCGACGAAGAGAAGAAGCTGCGCAACGAGAGCCGCAAGATCCTCGAGCTTCCCGATCTGCGCGTCGCCGGCACCTGCGTGCGTGTGCCGGTCTTCACGGGCCACTCCCTCTCGATCAACGTCGAGTTCGCGAGAGACATCACCCCCGAGCGCGCCACCGAGGTGCTGTCCGCAGCGCCCGGCGTCGTCCTCGAAGAGGTGCCCACCCCGCTGCAGGCCGCGGGCAAGGACCCGAGCTTCGTGGGCCGCATCCGCGCCGACCAGTCCGCACCCGAGAACAAGGGTCTCGTGCTGTTCATCAGCAACGACAACCTGCGCAAGGGCGCGGCGCTGAACGCCGTGCAGATCGCCGAGATCCTCGCCGAGCGCCTGGCCGTCATAGCCTGACCGCATCTCCGTCATGCGGAACCGGTCTGGTCAGGTCGGCCCGCGTGGTCAGCAGTGCCGTGACCTCGAACTAGACTGTTCCGGTGACCGAAACCGTCGATGTCGTCTTGATCGGTGGTGGCATCATGAGCGCCACCCTGGGTACCCTGCTGCACGAATTGCAGCCGGATTGGAAGATCGTCGCCTTCGAGCGACTCTCCGATGTGGCTCAGGAGTCGTCCAACCCCTGGAACAACGCGGGCACGGGCCACGCGGCCCTCTGCGAGCTGAACTACATGCCGCAGCAGAAGGGTGCTCCGCTCGACCCGGCCAAGGCCGTCTCGATCAACGAGCAGTTCCAGCAGAGCCGCCAGTTCTGGTCGTCGCTGGTCGACAGGGGAGTGCTCGACGCGCCGTCGACCTTCATCAACGCGACCCCGCACATGACGTTCGTCCGCGGTGAGAAGGACGTCAAGTACCTCAGGGACCGCTACGAGGTCCTCAAGAAGCAGCCGCTGTTCGACGGCATCGAGTACAGCGAGGATTCGCGCGTCATCAACAAGTGGGCACCGCTGCTGATGCAGCAGCGCCGCAAGGGCGAGCCGTTCGCCGCCACGCGGGTGCCCGCGGGAACCGACGTCGACTTCGGTGCACTGACGCACCAGCTGTTCGATCACCTCACCGAATCGGGTGTGACGCTGCGCACCAACCACGAGGTCAAGAGCCTGAAGAAGCAGAAGGACGGCACCTGGCTCATCAACTACCGCACGACCATCGGGCGCACGCCGAACCAGATCAAGGCGCGCTTCGTGTTCGTCGGCGCGGGCGGCTGGGCTCTCAAGCTGCTGCAGCGGTCGGGCATCCCCGAGATCAAGGGGTACGGCGTGTTCCCGATCGGCGGGCAGTTCCTCAAGACCTCGAACCCGAAGATCGTCGCCCAGCACAAGGCCAAGGTCTACTCGCAGGCGTCCGTCGGAGCACCGCCCATGTCGGTGCCGCACCTCGACACGCGCGTGGTCGACGGCGAGGCCTCGCTGATGTTCGGGCCGTTCGCGACGTTCAGCCCCAAGTTCCTCAAGAACGGCTCGATGCTCGACATCGTGTCGCAGGTGCGCACGCACAACCTGTGGCCGATGCTGCGGGTCGCCTTCGCGAACCCCGACCTCATCACCTACCTGGTCGGCGAGCTGCTCAAGAACCATGCGAAGAAGGTCGACAGCCTGCGCACGTTCATGCCGACCGCGAAGGACGAGGACTGGACCCTCATCGACGCAGGTCAGCGCGCCCAGGTCATGAAGAAGGATCCCAAGAAGGGCGGCATCCTGCAGTTCGGCACCGAGGTCGTCTCGGCTGCCGACGGCTCGATCGCCGGTCTGCTCGGTGCGTCGCCCGGTGCCTCCACTGCCGTGCCGATCATGCTCGATCTGCTCAAGAAGTGCTTCCCCAACGAGTACCCCGGGTGGGAGTCCGAGCTGCGTGAGCTCATCCCCACGTTCGGCGAGCAGCTGAACAAGGATCCAGAGCTGGCGGCGAAGTCCACCGCGGCGACAGCGGCCACTCTCGGCATCAACGAGTAGCTCCCCGGTGGCGAAGCTCTACTTCCGCTACGGGGCGATGAACTCGGGCAAGTCCACCTCGCTGCTCCAGGCCGCGTACAACTACGAGGAACGCGGTCAGCACGTGCTGCTCGCCAAGCCCGCGATCGACACCAAGGGCGCATCCGAGATCGCGAGCCGTCTGGGCGTCACCCGAGAGGTCGACTTCCTCATCGCCCCCGATGTCGACGCCCGTGCGCTGTTCGCCGAGCATCGGACGGCGGTGCGCAGCGCGGCTGAAGGTGAGCACCTCACAGGTGGAGCGCTCGACGTCGCGTGCCTTCTGATCGATGAGGCGCAGTTCCTCACCTCTGAGCAGGTCGATGATCTCTTCCGCATCGCGATCGAAGACGGCATCCCGGTGATCGCCTACGGGATCCGCAACGACTTCCTCACCCACGCGTTCCCCGGCTCCGCGCGGCTGCTCGCCATCGCGCACTCTCTCGAAGAGCTGAAGACCATCTGCCGCTGCGGGCGCAAGGCCGTCTTCAACGGCCGGGTGGTCGGCGGGCGCTTCGTCTTCGACGGCGATCAGGTCGCCATCGACGAGGGCGCCGACGGGTCGGCGGCGCCGGAGATCACCACGTACGAGTCGCTGTGCGGTGCGTGCTACCTCGAGGAGTCCGGCGGGCGCCTGGGCTGAGAGCCCGCTCGACAACCCGGCGCAGCGCGTCCGGTGGATGCTGTGCGCTGGTTCTGTGTGCCGTGACGACGGGCTGCCGTCCACAGTTCAGCATGAGCTCTCGCGGAATCACGCGCCGCGGCCCGATGCGGCCCCGATCGCGGTGTTCCTGCTGAATTGTGGACGGCGATTGCGTGGTCTGACCACACGCGCTACTGTGGTCAGACCACACAGGGCGCCTTGCTGACGCCACCGAACGCGAACGACGAGGAGAGTGGATGCCGGAGCAGCCTGCTCGCGCCTGGCGCCTCGTGCTCGAGCACGTCGAGCGAGATCTCCTCGACGGGCGAATCGGCCCCGGCGATCGACTCGCCTCCGAACGCGACCTCGCCGCCGACCTCGGGGTCGGCCGCTCCAGCGTTCGCGAGGCTCTGCGCGTGCTCGAGGTGATGGGCCTGATCCGCACGTCCACCGGCTCAGGGCCGCAGTCCGGTGCGATCGTGATCGCCACGCCGACCGGCGGCATGTCGACGCTGCTGCGTCTCCAGGTCGCCGCACAGGGATTCCCGCTCGCGGATGTGGTGCAGACCCGTCTGCTGCTCGAAGACGCCGTGGCCGCCGCGCTGGCAGGTCAGGATGCCCCCGATCTCGTCGGCGCGCACCGAGTGCTCGAGGCGATGGACGCCCACGCGCTCACGCCCGCCGAGTTCCTCGCGCTCGACGCACAGCTGCACCTCGCACTCGCCGAGTCCAGCGGCAACACCGTGGTCGCGGCGATCATGGCGGGGCTGCGCACGGCGATCGAGTCGTATGTGCAGCAGGGCGCCGCCGCGATCGACGACTGGGGCGCCATGGCTGACGTCCTCCGCGCCGAGCACCGGGCCATCATCGACGCCATCGAAGCGGGCGACGCCACGACGGCCCGGTCCCTCGTGCGCGCACACATCACCGGCTACTACACCGCGGCGGGGCTGACCCGCAGCACCCGACCCACTGACTGAGAGGAAAGCCATGGTCCAGCGCCAGGTTCCCAACCCCGCAGAGCTTCTCGACCTGATGAAGTTCAAGAAGCCCGAGTTCAACGGCAAGAAGCGCCGTCTCGACTCGGCGCTCACGATCGAAGACCTGCGCACGATCGCGAAGCGTCGCACCCCGAAGGCGGCGTTCGACTACACCGACGGCGCGGCCGAGGGCGAGCTGTCGCTCACGCGTGCTCGGCAGGCGTTCCAGGACGTGGAGTTCCACCCCGGCATCCTTCGTCCGGCTCCGTCGGTGGATACCTCGGTCGACATCCTCGGCGGCCCGTCGGCTCTGCCGTTCGGCATCGCCCCGACCGGGTTCACGCGTCTCATGCAGACCGAGGGCGAGGTCGCCGGTGCGGGGGCCGCAGCGGCGGCCGGCATCCCGTTCACGCTGTCGACGCTCGGCACGACGTCGATCGAGGGCGTGAAGGCCGCCAACCCGCACGGCCGCAACTGGTTCCAGCTCTACGTCATGCGCGATCGTGAGATCTCTTACGAGCTCACCCGTCGTGCAGCGGCAGCGGGCTTCGACACCCTGCAGTTCACGGTAGACACGCCTGTCGCCGGCGCGCGGCTGCGTGACAAGCGCAACGGCTTCAGCATCCCGCCGCAGCTGACTCTCGGCACGATCATCAACGCGATCCCTCGGCCATGGTGGTGGTACGACTTCCTCACGACGCCCAAGCTCGAGTTCGCCTCGCTAAGCACCACCGGCGGCACGGTCGGTGAGCTGCTCGACGCCGCCATGGACCCGACCATCAGCTACGACGACCTCGCCGTGATCCGCGACATCTGGCCCGGCAAGATCGTGATCAAGGGAGTGCAGAACGTCGAGGACTCGATGCGGCTGCGTGACGCCGGCGTCGACGGCATCGTGCTCTCCAACCACGGCGGGCGCCAGCTCGACCGCGCGCCCATCCCGTTCCACCTCCTTCCCGAGGTCCGCAGGGCGGTGGGCGACGACTTCACCGTCATGGTCGACACCGGGATCATGAACGGCGCGGACATCGTGGCGGCGGTGGCGCTCGGCGCGGACTTCACCCTGATCGGTCGCGCCTATCTCTACGGCCTCATGGCGGGTGGGCGTGCGGGTGTCGATCGGACGATCGAGATCCTGCGCACCGAGATCGAGCGCACCATGCGGCTTCTGGGCGTCGCCTCGCTCGCCGAGCTCGAGCCCTCGCACGTCACGCAGCTCACCCGCCTCGTGCCGGTGACGCGCACGGCCTCCGACGCGGTGGTGCGCTGACGTCCTTCGGAGTCAGGCCGCGGGCTCGGTGACCGGCCGCGCCCGCGGCGGCCAGGGGATGAGCATCGACGTGCTGCGGCGATAGTCGGCGTACGCCGGGTACTTTCCTGCAGTGATGGACTCGGTGAAGATCGTCGACCCGACGAACAGGACGCTGAGCAGGATCGGGCCGATGATCGTCCAGTTGATCGCGCCGCCGAGAAAGCCTGCACCCGATGCCACGGCGGCGCTCGCCCCGATCGCGTAGAGCACCCACCACTGGCTCTGCTCGAAGAAGAAGTTGGGGTGGCGGCTGTAGCGGAACAGTCCCTCCGTGGCGAAGCCAGGGGCCAGTGTGCCACCGGCCTGCTTCTTTCGCCGGTGGAACTCCCACTGCTCGCGGTCGGCGAGCGTCTCGCCGACCAGCAGCGCGAGGAAGAGGGCGCCGAAGACGAGGTCCCACGCGTTCAGCGGGGCGGGGTTCCGCAGCGCGATCTCGGCGGGAAGAGTGATCAGCACGAGCAGCGTCATCTGGTAGACGACGATGAACAGCAGATTGAAGATCTGGAACTGCCAGGGCTTCATCCGGCGCCGCAGGATCGCCCATCGGTAGTCCTCCATGCCGGTGTACCCGCCCTTGCGGGCGAAGTTGAACGTCAGCCGCACACCCCACGCGGTCACGAGGGATGCCATCAGCACCAGGCGACCGGCATCCTCGCCGCTCGCGATGGCCGATCCCGCGAAGATCCAGAGGTAGACCACGGGCACGATCGACCACGCGCGGTCCACCCAGGAGGTGTCACGGGTGACGAGCGAGAGCAGCCAGCACGCCGCGCTCGCGACGGCTGCGGTCCAGACGACGATCAGCAGCGGTTCCATACCGACATGCTAGAACTCCTCCGCGCGGGGTGCGCGGATGCTGACGTCGAGGGTCAGAGAGTCCGCAGAAGCTCGTCGAGCTTGTCGGCGGTGTCCTCCCAGCCCTCCACGGCCACGGAGGGCACTCCGATCGCCAGCACGGGGTAGTCGTTGCCGCCCTCGTCGAGCCGGTCGCCGTAGAAGAGCATCGAGCCGAGCGGGATGCTCGTGTGCTCGGCGAGCTGCTTCATGCCGAACGCCTTGTCGATGCCGGCGAGGGTGATGTCGATCGAGGTCGAGCCGCCGGATCGCACCTCGAGGTCGGGGAGTCGCGCGGCCACGGCGTCTCGAAGCGCCTCACGTTTCGCACCCGATGGGTCCCAGTCGTGCTTCGCCTCGCGGGGAGCCTTCTGCCCGAGCGCCGAGAAGGTGATCTGCGATCCGCGGTCTTCGACGATCTCGCCCCAGGGCTGCGCCTCCCAGAGTCCGAGGCGCTCCGCCTCTTCGCGCAGAGCGGTGAAGGCGTCGGACTTCTGCTCGGCGGTGAGGTCGTGGGCGTAGAGAGGCGAGAAGTCCGAGCCGTCGTGCCGCAGGTATCGGGTGCCGCAGGTCGGCAGCAGATGCAGACGTGCGGCGGACTCGTCATCGATGGCTCCGAGCCGAGCGACCACCTGTGCGCGGAACTGCGCCTCGTTGCCGCCCGAGATGATCGCGACATCGACCTTCTGCAGCAGCGCGAGCAGCAGCGAGACCATCCTCGCGTCGATGGGCTCTTTCGACGGGGCGAGGGTGTCGTCGAGGTCGAAGGCGACGAGTGCAGGCGAGGTCATGATGCCTCCAGCGTAGACGGGCGATGCTGAGAGAGACGCGGTGCGAAGAGCAGCGTGCCGACGATCGCGATGGCGACCCCGATCAGGGCGCCGCCGGAGTTCGCGACCACATCGGTGAGAGTGGCTGCACGATTAGGCAGAACGAGGCGCTGGAGAACTTCGATCGAGAGCGACAGCGCGGGGCCGAGCACGATCGCCAGAGGCCACAAGCGGCGCGGCACGAGGAGGAAGGCGAGGATGCCGATGGGCACGAACACCAGCACGTTGGCGATGATCTCCAGGCGCGTGAAATCGAGAGACTCCCACCCGAGGCGGTGCGCGGCCGACAGCACGAGATCGAGCAGGTTCGGCATCGACTTCTCGACGCGCTCGGGCGTGAGTGTGAGCAGCGCCAGACCGACGAAGAACGGGATGCCGAGAGCGAGCGCGATACCGCGGGTGAGCCGGCGCGGGGGAGGGAGCAGACGACTCACACGGTGCCTTTCACCTCGGGACGGATACAGAGAAGGCCGCCCGTGAGGACGGCCTTCCGGTGTTACTGGTCGGGGTGACAGGATTTGAACCTGCGACCTCTTCGTCCCGAACGAAGCGCGCTACCAAGCTGCGCCACACCCCGTTTTGCAACCCTCCGAGTCTACAGCGAAAAGCTCTCAGCACCGAATCGAGGCGTCAACCGCGCGCCGTCAGCGTGAGCAGCGTCGCCTCCGGGCGGCATGCGAATCGCACCGGTGCGTAGATCGAGTGCCCGCAGCCGGCGCTGACGTTGAGCGGAACCGTGCGGTCGCCCTGCGTCCACGTGCTGAGGCCCTTCGCCTGCTTCAGAGGGATGTCGCAGTTTGCGACGAGAGCACCGAATCCCGGCAGACAGACCTGGCCGCCGTGCGTGTGACCGCCGAAGACCGCGTCGGCGCCGAGGTCGACGAAGCCGTTCAGTACGCGCTGATACGGCGCGTGGGTGACCCCGAGCACGGTCGTGTCGGAGGGTCGCGGTCCGAGGGAGTCGATCGCCCCCGGCAGATCTTCGAGGCGATCCCAGTCGCAGTGCGCGTCGCTCACGCCGAAGAGGTCGAGCGGGTTGCCGGCGACCGTGAGGCGCGCAGCGGCGTTGTTCAGACTGGTCCATCCGAGCTCGTCGGTGAAGTAGGCGTCCATCGCATCGGTGTCGAGGAAGTTCAGCTCTCGCGGTCGCTCCGACGGGCCCGCGAAGTACCGGATCGGATTGCGCGGCGACGGGCCGATCACGTCGTTCGAGCCGTGCACGAAGACGCCGGGGATGCCGGCGAGGGGCTCGAAGGCTCGGCGAATCCCCGTGAGGCCATCGCGATGCCCCAGGTTGTCGCCCGTGTTGATGATGAGATCGGGCTTCAGCTGCGCGAGCGAGGCGAGCCAGTCCTGCTTGCGATGCTGCCACGGAGCCATGTGTGCATCCGAGATGTGCAGCACGCGCAGCGGGGCTGAGCCGGGCGCGAGAGCGGATGCCGTCGCCTCGCGCACCGTGAACAGGTAGCGCTCGATGCCGATGCCCCAGACGGCGGCCGCAGCACCAGCGGCCCCCACCGCGCCGAGCGCGATGAGGGCCGGGTGTGCCGCATGGCGTGACGTCACTTGCAGCTGACCTTGATGGAGGTGCTCTTGGTGGTCGCGGTGTTCGCTGCCGGGTCGGTCGAGGTCACGGAGGCGTTCTGTCCGTTGCACGATCCGTCGAAATCGATCGACGAGAACCCTGCGCCGAACAGCGCGCTCTGCGCTTCGGACTTCGACTGCCCGGTGATGTCCGGCACGGTCGCACCCTGGCCATTGCTGGGCGAGATCGTGATGGTCGCGCCGCTCGGGGCCTGTCCGGACGGGTCCTGAGCCATGATCACGTCACCTGCGGGGCCGTCGACGGCCGGGCCGACGGCTGCGGTGAAGCCCGCTGCCTCGATGAGCGAGCTCGCCTCGCCGACCGACTTGCCCACGACATCGGGAACGTCCGTCAGCACCTGACGAACGAGCTTGTCGTCGGGCCGGGGGAACTGGTCAGCGGGGTAGACGGCATTCGCGGCTCCCTGGATCGCCCTGGCGAGACCGTAGCGGATGTCGCCGAGTCGGGTGCCATCGCCGTTGCGGAAGTCGTTCAGCGGCACGCGGCCGTCGATGTTTCCCACCCACACCGCAGTGGTGACCTTGGTGCTCGACTCGACGAGCATCGTGTGCTCCTTCTCGGCGGTACCGGTCTTGCCGATCAGCTGGGTGCCGTCGAACGGGTTCGCCCGCGTTCCCGTGCCGTTCCCCTCCATCACGCCGCGCAGCGCGAACGCCGCGGTGGCTGCCACCTCGGGAGTGAGCTGCTGGGAGCAGTTCTGCGCAGGAGGCGTGATCTCCGCTCCGTTCTCACCGATGACCCGGTCGATCACGCGCGGCTCGCAGTAGACGCCGTTGTTGGCGACAGTCGCGTAGGCGCCTGCCATCTGCAGCGGGGCCACGCTCTTCGAGCCGAGGACCGTCGGGAACGGATCGTTCGGGGCGGTGTTGGAGGTGGTTCCACCGACCGTGATGTCATCGCCGTTGCCGTAGTGGACGCCGAGCCTCTTGGCGACCTCGTTGATGTCGCAGAGGTCGAGCTGCTGCGCCATCGCGAGGAAGCCGGTGTTCAGCGACTGCGCAGTGAACTGCCGAACGCTGCCCACCGACCCGCCTGAGTTCCCGAAGTTGTTGATCTTGGCGCTGTTCGTGACCCTGTCGCCGCACTTCGTGAAGGGGCTGAAGGTCTTGAGGCGGCCGTCGAGCACCTGGTTCACCGAGTGTCCTGACTCGAGCCAGCTCAGAAGGGTGAAGAGCTTGTACGTCGATCCGGTCTCGAACCCGTAGGTCGAGCCGCCGTGCGCCTTGTCGGCGGCGAAGACCTGTGAGGTCTCGCCGGCGGCGAGGTTGGCTTCGGTCGTCTCGTTGAAGACGGTGTTCTGGGCCATCGCGAGGATGCGACCGGTGGATGCTTCGACCGACACTCCGGTGCCGCCGACCAGGATCCCGGGCATCGCCTGCGGGACCTGCGACCTCACCGCGTCGATCGCGGTCTGCTGCACGCGCATGTCGAGCGAGGTGTAGATCTCCATGCCTCCGCGACGCAGGTTCGCGCGACGCTCCTCCGCGGTGGCGCCGAAGGCCTCGTCGTTCTCGATGACGGCCTTCACGTACTGGCAGAAGTAGGCGTTGTCGCCTGCGGCCCCGCAACCCTGCTGGGGCTCGCTGAGCACCGGGGTGATCGGCGTGGCCACAGCCTCGTCATGCGCGGCCTGCGTGATCTTGGCGTCGAGCAGCATCCGGTCGAGGACGTAGTCCCTGCGGTCCTTCGTGTCCTTGTAGCCGTCGGCATCTCCGTTGTGCGCCACTCCGGCGTCATCGGTCCAGATCCCGCCCGGGCGGTCGATGCGGAACCTGTTGGGCTCCTGGACCATGCCGGCGATCGTGGCCGCCTGAGCGAGGGTGAGGTTCGCCGCCGTGGTCGAGAAGTAGCGGTTCGCTGCGGCTTCGATGCCGTAGATGGTGCCGCCGAAGTTGGCGATGTTGAGGTAGCCGAGAAGGATCTCGTTCTTCGAGTACTCCTTCTCGATCTTCAACGCGTAGCGCATCTCCTGCAGCTTGCGCTCGACGCCCTCGCCGCCCTTCGCGACTGCCGCATCGAGGAAGCACTGCTCGATCTGCGTCGAGTAGTCCTCGGCTCCGGGGTCGACGTCCTGTTCGCACTCCTGAACCTGGACGTTCTTCACGTACTGCTGCGTGATCGTGGAGGCGCCTCGATCGGTCGTGCCCGCGACGTTCCCGACTGCGGCCTTGATCGTCGCGCCGAGGTTGATCCCGCCGTGCGTGTAGAAGTTCTTGTCCTCGCTCGAGAGGATCGCGTCGTACATCACGGGTGCCACCTGGTCGTAGGCGACCGGGATGCGCTTCTGCTCGTAGAACGACGCCAGAGCGACGGGGTTGCCGTCGAGACCGGTCGCGTAGATGGTGGACTGCTGCATCGGAGCGCCGACCTGGAGGTTCTCGGGGAGGTCCTCGAAGATGGTGAGGGCCTGCGACCCGGCGATACCGGTCATGGCGAGCACAGGGGTGACGCTGGCCGCGACGAGGAGACCGGCGACGGTGCTCAGCCCGACGAGTCCGAGGACTCCGCCGAGCGCACCTTTCACCGTGCGATTCTTTTGAGGCATACGCTAGATCGTAGGGGAGTTCCCTGAATACCGCCTTTGACGCAGCCGCCATCGCGGATGCCGCCAGACAGGAGAGCCATGACCACGTGGGAGTACCTCACCACCCCGCTGCTGATCCACAACACCGCTGCGATCCTCAACAACTGGGGCAAGCAGGGCTGGGAGCTCGTGCAGGTCATCCAGGGGCCCGAGGGCGGGCTCGTGGCCTACTTCAAGCGTCCTGTGTCGGCGGATGCCGCTGGCAACGCCGGTCTCGCAGCCGCCGCCGAGGCGTCGCGCCAGTTCGAAGGGGGCGCCGCGTGAGCCTCTCTCAGCGTCTGACCGAGCTCGGCATCGAGCTTCCGGCGGTGGCGGCACCCGTCGCCGCCTACGTTCCGGCGGTCGTCCACGCCGGGCTCGTCTACACCTCCGGTCAGCTGCCGTTCACCGCAGGTCAGCTTCCTGCGACGGGCAAGGTCGGCGCCGAGGTCAGCGCTGAAGACGCGAACGACTACGCCCGCACCTGCGCGCTGAACGCCCTCGCTGCGGCCGCCGACGCCGCCGGCGGGGTCGACAGGATCGGCGGAGTGCTGCGGCTCGGCGGGTTCGTGGCGTCCACGCCCGACTTCACCGGCCAGCCCGGCGTCGTCAACGGTGCGAGCCTCGTGCTCGGCGAGATCTTCGGCGACGCCGGTCGCCATGCGCGCGCGGCTGTCGGCGTGCCGGTGCTGCCGCTCGACAGCCCGGTCGAGGTCGAGGTCACGTTCATCCTCGCCTGACCCGAACATGAAGAACGCCCCCTCCCGGATCGGGAGGGGGCGTTTCTGCATCCGCCCTATTTGACCTGAGCCGAGATGATGCTCATCACGGCGGTGTCTGCGAGGGTCGTGGTGTCGCCGACCTCGCGGCCCTCAGCGACGTCGCGCAGCAGGCGCCGCATGATCTTGCCCGAGCGGGTCTTCGGCAGCTCGCCGACGATGTACACGTCGCGGGGGCGTGCGATCGCACCGATCTGCTCGCCGACCCAGAGGCGCAGCTGCTGAGCGAGACCGGCAGGGTCATGGGCCGAGAGGTAGCTCTCCTTGATGATCACGAATGCGACGACCGCCTGGCCCGTGGTCTCGTCGGCGGCGCCCACGACGGCGGCCTCTGCCGTCGCCTCGTGAGCGACGAGCGACGACTCGATCTCGGCGGTCGAGAGGCGGTGGCCCGAGACGTTCATCACGTCGTCCACCCGCCCGAGCAGCCACAGGTCGCCGTCATCGTCGAGGCGAGCGCCGTCGCCCGCGAAGTAGTAGCCCTGCTCCTCGAACTTCTCCCAATACGTCTCCTTGTAGCGCTCCGGGTCGCCCCAGATGCCGCGCAGCATGCTCGGCCACGGCTCGGTGACCACCAGGAGGCCGCCGTTGCCGTTGCCCACCTCGGCGCCGGTCTCATCGACGACGTCGATCGAGATGCCGGGCAGCGGAACCTGCGCGGAGCCCGGCTTGGTCGCGGTGACGCCGGGGAGCGCCGAGACCATGATCGCGCCCGTCTCGGTCTGCCACCAGGTGTCGACGATGGGGGTCGTGCCCGCACCGATCACGTCGCGATACCAGATCCAGGCCTCGGGGTTGATCGGCTCGCCGACCGAGCCGAGCAGACGCAGCGACGACAGGTCGAACTTCGCGGGGACGCTGCGGCCGATCTTCATGAACGAGCGGATCGCGGTCGGCGCCGTGTAGAAGATCGAGACCTTGTACTTCTCGATGATCTCCCACCAGCGGCCGGGGTGCGGGGCGTCGGGCGTGCCCTCGTAGATCACCTGGGTCGCGCCGTTCGCGAGCGGGCCGTAGGTGACGTAGCTGTGCCCGGTGATCCATCCGATGTCGGCCGTGCACCAGTAGACGTCGGTCTCGGGGTGCAGGTCGAACACGTATTTGTGCGAGTACGCGGCCTGGGTGAGGTACCCGCCCGAGGTGTGCAGGATGCCCTTGGGCTTTCCCGTCGTACCCGAGGTGTAGAGGATGAACAGCGGGTTCTCGGCGGGGAAGGCCTCGGCGGTGTGCTCGGGCGACACGGCAGGAACAACCTCGTGCCACCAGAGGTCGCGGCCGTCCTGCCAGTCGACCTCGTTCTCGCCGCGCTTGACGACGAGCACGTGCTCGACGGTCTGCTGCTCGCCGTCACCGCGGTCCGCGAGGGCCTGGTCGACGGCCGGCTTCAGCGCCGAGACGCGGCCCTTGCGGTATCCGCCGTCGGCGGTGATGACGAGCTTGGCGCCTGCGTCGTCGATACGCGACCGCAGGCTGTCGGCGCTGAAGCCGCCGAACACGACCGAGTGGATGGCTCCGACGCGAGCGACGGCGAGCATCGACGCGACCGCCTCGGGGATCATCGGCAGGTAGATCGCGACGCGGTCTCCGTGGCCGACGCCGAGGCCCTCGAGCACGTTGGCGACGCGCTTGACCTCGTCCGTGAGCTCCGCGTAGGTGATGGTGCGTGAGTCGCCCGGTTCGCCTTCCCAGTGCAGGGCGACGCGATCGCCGTTGCCCGCTTCGACATGGCGGTCGAGGCAGTTGTAGGCCACGTTCAGCTCGCCGTCGTCGAACCACTTCGCGAACGGAGGGGTCGACCAGTCGAGCACACGGGTGAACGGCTTGTGCCATTCGAGCAGTTCGGCGGACTGCGCGGCCCAGAAGGCCTCGCGGTCTGCAGCAGCGCTCTCGTACAGCGCGGGGGACGAGACCGACTGCGCGACGAACTCCTCGGAGGGCGGGAACTGGCGGGTCTCATCGAGAAGATGATCGATCTGGCTGCTCATCGGCAGGCGCTCCTTTGCGGCGTGGCAGGTCGTGCGGGCATGAACGCGTCTGCACGCGATCAGGTCAGGGCGAATCTAGCCTCGGGCAGGGACATCGCATACTGCCGAAAGTAGGTAGTCCGGCCGGTTTTGTCAGGACGGTCGCCTTGCGTACACTCGACGACAGCCGAATTATCATTCTGGCCTTGGCGTGCCCGATTCCCCCATGAGGGACGCCGTGGGCGGCATCTCATTCCCCCCGTGAGATGCCGCCCTCTCTTTTTCGGGAGCGCTCCCACGTCGGGCTCACTCCTCATGTCCGTCTTCGCGACCTGCTCTGCACGCTGAACGCCCGGGCGGGGTTGCCCACAGACGCCGTCCGAGCCGCTCGACGCGGGGGTCGCGCGCTGAGCGCGGCGCCTAGCTTCGGGGGATGCCCGATCCCTTCGTCATCCAGCCGCGCGGCACGTCGCCTCTCGTCGACGGCGCCGAACGGGGTGGTCGCACGCCGCTGCAGGTCGATCCCGTCTTCGGTCCGCTCGCAGAGCACTGCGCTGACGACGAGGTCACCGACATCTTCGTCAACGGCGCCTCAGGGCTGTTCATCGACCGGGGGCGCGGCGCCGAGGCGGTGCACGGGTGGAGCGCGTCCGAGCGGGAGGTTCGCGATCTCGCGGTCGCGCTCGTCGGTCTCGGCGGTCGCCATCTCGACGATCAGGCACCGTGCGTCGACGTGAGGCTCGAGTCCGGCATCCGGGTGCATGCCATCCTCGCGCCCATCTCGACCTCGGGGACGGCTCTATCGATCCGTGTGCCCAGAGTGCGCGCCGCGGATCTCGATGCGTTGGCGGAGCTCGGCGCCTTCGACGCCAGGCAGCACAGCTGGCTCCTCGGTCTGGTGGCTGAGCGCGCCAACATCCTCATCACCGGCGGCACCGGCACAGGCAAGACGACTCTGCTGTCGGCGCTGCTGTCGGCCGCGCCGACCTCCGAGCGCATCGTCACGATCGAGGACGTCGCCGAGCTGCGCCCGCAGCACCCCCACCATGTCGCTCTCGAGGCGCGACAGTCGAACCTCGAGGGCGCCGGCGGCATCAGCCTCGCACGACTGGTCCGCGAGTCGCTGCGCATGCGCCCCGACCGTCTCGTGGTCGGTGAGTGCCGAGGCGAGGAGGTGAGGGAGCTGCTGACAGCTCTGAACACCGGACACGATGGCGGCGCCGGAACCCTCCACGCGAGCGGTCTGAGCGATGTGCCGGCCCGGCTCGAGGCACTCGGCGCGCTCGCATCCATGGACGCCACGGCGCTCGCGCGCCAGGCGGTGAGCGCGTTCACGATCGTTCTGCACCTCGACAGGGCGCCCGGAGGGCGGCGACGCATCGCGCAGGCGGGGGTGCTCGCGCTCACCGGAGACCGGCTGGGCATCGAGGAGGTGCGACCGTGGTGAGCGCTCGACGGAGAAGCGCCCCCGACGCCGGAACAGACGCGGCGACCTCGGTGCAGACGCTCGCCGTGCTGCTGCAGGCCGGAGCGGTGCCGTTGGTCGCCTGGAGGCACCTCGCCTCGATCGGCGACGCGCACGCCGCATCGGTGGTGGAGCGAGTCGACGGCGGCGTCTCGCTCATCGCCGCGATCGAGGCCGAGGGCGGCCCGTGGCGAGACCTCGCTGCGGCGTGGGAGGTGGCGACCACCGTCGGGGCGCCTCTGGCCGATGTGCTGCGCATGATCGCGGAGACGCTTCGCGACGCCGCGTCCGCCGCCGATGATGTGCGCATCGCTCTCGCTGAACCGGCGGGAACCGCGCGGCTGCTCCTGTGGATGCCGTTCGCCGGTCTGCTGCTCGGTTTCGCCCTCGGCTTCGACACTCTCGGCGTCATCTTCGGGACGCCCGCGGGAGCGGCCTGCGTCGTGGCCGGGCTCCTCCTCGTGCTCGCTGCCCGAGGCTGGACGAACCGACTGCTTCGGAACGCGCGACCCGAGCCGGGCACTCCGGGGATGCAGGCGGAGCTCATCGCCGTCGCTCTCTCCGGCGGCGCCTCCATCGATCGGGCCCTGCGCCTCGTCGCGGAGAGTCCCGCGTCTCATCGCGGAGATGACGCGCGCGTCCGCGCGGTGCTCGAGCTGTCGCACGCCGCGGGGGTGCCGGCCGGCGAACTCCTCCGCGCCTCCGCCGGGCAAGAGCGGCACGCATCCCGCATCGACGGCCGCCTCCGCGCGGCGAAGCTCTCGACGACGCTGCTGATCCCGCTCGGAGTCTGCACGCTGCCGGCATTTCTTCTGCTGGGAGTCGCCCCGCTGCTGCTGAGCGTGCTCCTCTCGACCCCGCTGCCGCTCTGACGGCCGCCGACCACAGGATGCACGCGCATCCGCACACGGAAAGAAGGAACCCATGAACACACTCCCTCCGCTCACTCGGCGCCGTTCCGCGACGCTGTTCGGAGACGACAGCGGCGCCGCCACCGCCGAGTACGCGATCACGACGATGGCCGCTGTGGCCTTCGCCGGGCTGCTCGTCGTCATCATGAGGTCGGATGAGGTGCGCGGCATCCTCACCGACCTGGTGCGTCGGGCTCTCACGGTGTCGTGATGAGCGCCGATCGTGACGGCGAGCGGGGGTCGGTGGTCGCCGAGCTCGCACTCGCGCTGCCCGCGGTGGTCCTCACTCTTCTGCTCGGGGCCGGTGCGCTGGGCGCGGCCGCTCGTCAGGTCGCACTCCAGGACGCGTCGGCCGACGCCGCGCGCCTCCTCGGCCGAGGGGAGGACGCGGGCCGGGCCTCACATGCGGTGTCGACCGCGGTTCCTGGCGCCGGAATGTCGAGCAGCTCATCCGGAGACCTCGTCTGCGTGAAGGCGCACGCCGACGTCGCGATCGGCGGCTTCGTCCGGATCCCGCTGCAGGCGTCCAGCTGTGCACTCTCCGGAGGACTCTGATGTCGACCATCGCAGCGGAGGGCGGCTGATGGCGGGCTCTGCTCTCGCGGCCGGTGTTCTCTCGGTCGCAGCGGTGCTCTCGCTGGGGCTCGCCGCGGTCGGGGGAGCCGCCGTCACGGCGCAGCGGGCTGCGGGGGCCGCCGACGCCGCGGCGCTCGCCGCGGCCGACGCGGCCAGCGGTGCGATCGTCACGGCCGACGACCCGTGCGCCCTCGCCGCGCGGGTCGCGGCTGCCTCAGGCGCGGCCCTCACCGAGTGTGCCGTCGAGGGCTTCGTGGCGACTGTGCAGGTGAACGCGGCGTACGCTGGACTCGCTGCCGTCTCCCGAGCCCGTGCTGGGCCACCCGAGGGATCCTGACGGCGGCACGAGCACTTTCCGGCGAAAATGCAGGCGACCACTGTGACCAACCCATCACGGCGGTGTGTATGGTGTGCTTCGAAGAAAGGACGCTCCCTTGGCTGAAGGCAAGAAGCTCGTCATTGTCGAGTCCCCGACGAAGATGCGGTCGATTCAGGGATACCTCGGCGATGGCTACGAGGTGCTCAGCTCCGTCGGCCACATCCGCGACCTCGCAGACAAGAAGGACATCCCCGCCGCCGACAAGCAGGCGTACGGGAAGTACTCGATCGACGTCGACAACGACTTCGATCCCTACTACGTGGTCTCCGATCGCAAGACGAAGACCGTCGCTGAACTCAAGCGTGCGCTCAAGACCGCCGACGAGCTCCTGCTCGCCACTGATGAGGACCGCGAAGGCGAGGCCATCGCCTGGCACCTGCTCGAGACTCTGAAGCCGAAGGTCCCCGTCAAGCGCATGGTCTTCCACGAGATCACGAAGGACGCGATCCAGGCGGCCATCGGCAACACCCGTGAGCTCGACACCGACCTCGTCGACGCGCAGGAGACCCGCCGCATCCTCGACCGGCTGTACGGCTGGGACGTCTCGCCCGTGCTCTGGTACAAGGTCAAGACGGGGCTGTCTGCCGGACGCGTGCAGTCCGCCGCCACCCGCATGATCGTCGAACGAGAGCGCGAGCGCATGGCGTTCGTCTCCGCCGAGTACTGGGACGTCGAGGCGCTCGCGTCGTCGTCGTCAGCATTCAAGGTTCGTCTTGTGCGTGTCGACGGCGGCCAGCTCGCCCGAGGCACCGACTTCGACGACAACGGAAAGCTCAAGAAGGCCGTCGTCATCCTCGACGAGAAGCAGGCCGCTGAGCTCGCACTCGCCGTCGACGCCGCCGGCACAGGCTCGGTCACGAAGGTCGAGGCGAAGCCGGGAACCCGCAGCCCCTACGCGCCGTTCACCACCTCCACCATGCAGCAGGAGGCGGGCCGCAAGCTCTCGATGAGCGCCAAGCAGGCGATGAGCGTCGCGCAGCGGCTGTACGAAAAGGGTTACATCACCTATATGCGAACCGACTCCGTCGCGCTGAGCACCCAGGCCGTGCAAGCCGCGCGCAGCCAGGCCGTCGCGCTCTACGGCGACACCGCGGTGCCGCTGAAGCCGCGCGCCTACAAGTCGAAGAGCAAGAACGCGCAGGAGGCGCACGAGGCGATCCGTCCCTCGGGCGAGAACTTCCGCACCCCGAAGTCCGTCTCCTCGGAACTGGACCGCGAGGAGCACCGTCTCTACGACCTGATCTGGAAGCGCACCGTCGCCAGTCAGATGGCCGATGCGAAGTACGAGACAACGACCGTCACCATCGCGGTCGACGCCGCGGGGCGCAACGCCGAGTTCACCGCGTCGGGCACCGTGTACACCTTCAAGGGCTTCCTCGAGGCCTATGAAGAAGGACGCGACGAGAAGCGCAACGACAGGGACACCGACGAGAACCAGTCGCTCCCGGTCGTCGCCGTCGGCGACGAACTGCGCATGTCGGAGTCCGAGGCCAAGGGGCACCGCACGACCCCCAAGCCGCGCTACACCGAGGCATCGCTGGTCAAGGCGCTCGAGGAGCACGGCATCGGCCGCCCCTCGACGTTCGCCAGCATCATCGGCACAGTGATCGACCGAGGCTACGCGACCAAACGCGGCCAGGCGCTCGTGCCGACCTGGCTGGCGTTCAGCGTGGTCCGTCTGCTCGAAGAGCATTTCGCCGACCTGATCGACTACGACTTCACCGCGGCGCTCGAAGACGACCTCGACGCGATCGCGCGAGGCGAGCAGAAGCGCGTCGAGTGGCTGCGTTCCTTCTATTACGGCTCCGATTCGCACGTCGGTCTGCGTCAGACCGTCGACAACCTCGGCGAGATCGATGCGCGGGCGCTCAACTCCACGCCCATCACCGACACCGCCACGCTGCGCTTCGGCAAATACGGTCCCTACCTCGAGGTCGCGAACCCCGAGGCGCCCGACGAGAAGCCGCGCATCGTGAACGTGCCCGAGGATCTCGCCCCCGACGAGCTGACCGCTGCGAAGGCGCAGGAGCTCATCGACGCGCCGGTCGCCGGCGACCGGGTGCTGGGCACCAACCCCGACAACGGCAAGATCGTCGTCGTCAAGGACGGACGCTTCGGTCCCTATGTGCAGGAGAACGACCCGGTGTCCGAAGATGCCGCCGTCGACGAGGCGACCGGTGAGGTCGTCGACGCCCCCAAGCCGAAGCGGGGAGCCAAGAAGGCCGCCGCGCCCAAGCAGCGCACCGCCTCACTCTTCCGCTCGATGTCGGTCGACACGATCGACCTCGACACCGCCCTGCAGCTGCTCAGCCTGCCGCGGGTCGTCGGCGCCGACCCCGAGAGCGGCGAGGAGATCACCGCACAGAACGGCCGATTCGGTCCGTACCTGAAGAAGGGCACGGACTCCCGATCGCTCGAGAGCGAGTCGGAGATCTTCGACGTGACGCTCGAGAAGGCGCTCGAGATCTACGCGCAGCCGAAATACGGCGCAGGGTCCCGCCGTGCGTCCAGCGCGCTCGCCGAGTTCGAGGCCGACCCCGTCAGCAACAAGCCGATCCGCATCCGCGACGGTCGCTTCGGTGCCTACGTCACAGACGGAGAGACGAACGTGACGATCCCTCGCGGTCAGAAGGTCGAAGACATCACGTTCGAGATCGCCGTGCAGATGCTCGCCGACAAGCGCGCCAAGGGTCCGGCCCCGAAGCGCGGTGCAGCCGCGAAGAAGGCGCCGGCCAAGAAGCCGGCCGCGAAGAAGCCTGCGGCCAAGAAGCCTGCCGCGAAGAAGCCCGCGGCGAAGAAGGCGCCGGCCAAGTCGACCGGGACGGATGCCGAGAAGGCCGCCGCACGGTCTGCAGCAGCCAAGAAGGCCGCGGCGACGCGTGCCGCGAACGCCGCGAAGAAGGCCGGTTCGTGACATCAGGTCCCGGAATCTGGATCACCCTCGAGGGCGGAGACGGATCGGGGAAGACCACGCAGTCGAACCTCCTCGCCCAGTGGATGACGGATGAAGGGCGAACCGTCGTGCGCACCCGCGAGCCCGGCGGTTCGGAGGTCGGCCAGCTGATCCGAGACATCGTGCTGCACCATCGTGGGGACATCGCGCCGCGTGCCGAGGCTCTTCTCTACGCCGCCGACCGCGCGCATCACGTCGCGACGGTCGTCCGGCCTGCTCTCGCCCGCGGTGAGGTCGTGCTGCAGGATCGCTATCTCGACTCATCCGTCGCCTACCAGGGCGCAGGGCGAGTGCTCGACGGCGACGAGATCCGCGGCCTGTCGCTGTGGGCCGCCGAGGGCGCGCTGCCCGACCTCACCGTGCTGCTCGACCTCGATCCCGAATCGGCGCGTGTGCGACTCGACTCGGCTGACAAGCCCTTCGACAGACTCGAAGCCGAGAAGAACGAGTTCCACGCGCGAGTCCGCGACGCGTACCTCGCTCTAGCGCAGGCCGAGCCGGATCGTTTCCTGGTTCTCGACGCCGCAGCGACGCCCGAGGTCATCGCCGAGCAGATCCGCGAGCGGGTCGCCACGCTGATCGGCTGAGCCTTCCGCACAGCACGCCGTCCGCCTGTCCGCCCCTCGCAGACGGGGACGGTTGCCGCGCACGTCGGTGCTCCCGATTAGGCTGAGGGCATGCCCCAGACTGTCGCCGCACCTTTCCCGTGGGACGATGTGTGGGGACAGGATGCCGCGGTCGACACGCTTCGCAACGCCGCATCCGATCCCTCCGCGCTGTCGCACGCCTGGCTCATCACGGGTCCGCCCGGGTCGGGGCGCTCCACGCTCGCGCACGCCTTCGCCGCAGCGCTCGTGGCGGACCACCCCGATGACGAGGCGTCGATGCGTCAGGTTCTCGCGGGAACGCATCCGGATGTGACGGCATTGCGCACCGACAAGGTCATCATCACGATCGCGGAGGCTCGTGCGCTCGTCGAGCGCTCGTACTTCGCCCCGTCTGCCGGCCGCTATCGCGTGATCGTGGTCGAAGACGCCGACCGCATGGTCGAGCGCACCTCCAACGTGCTGCTGAAGGCTCTCGAAGAGCCGCCAGAGCAGACGGTCTGGATACTCTGCGCCCCGAGCGAAGCCGACCTGCTGCCGACCATCCGTTCGCGCGTGCGCTCACTGCGACTGCGCGAGCCCGATGTCGCAGACGTGGCACGTCTGATCACGCTGCGCACAGGGGTCGATGAGGGCATCGCCGAGCAGGCCGCTCGTCATGCGCAACGGCACATCGGCATGGCCCAGCGACTCGCCACCGATGAGGCTGCCCGCCGCCGCCGTGACGAGACCCTGCGGTCTGTGCTGGGGGTTCGCGGTGTCAGCGACGCCGTCGAGGTCGCCGGCCGCATCATCCAGGCGGCCACTGATGACGCCAAGGCGCTCACCGCCGAGCGCGACGCGGCCGAGCGCGCATCCCTGCTGCGTATGGTCGGGATCGCCGAGGGGCAGGCCGTTCCGCCGGCCCTGCGCACGCAGATCTCCGCGCTGGAGGACGACCAGAAGAAGCGTGCGACCCGAAGTCTGCGTGACGGGATCGACAGAGTCCTCACCGATCTGCAGTCTCTCTTCCGTGATGTCGTAATGCTGCAGTTCGGCCGAGACGACGAGCTGATCAATCGCGAGCTTCGCGAAGACCTGGCCGCGCTGGCTGCGGCCTGGCCGGAGACCCGTACTCTTGTCGTACTCGACCACCTTGCCGACACACGCCAGTCGCTGGAGCGCAACGTCGCACCGCTGCTCGCCCTCGAGAGCTTGCTCGTGACTGTCACGAGCGGGAGGACACCGTGAACAATCGACCGACTTCCCGCATCCGACGTGCCGTCGCCGTGATCGCCGGCCTCGCCGCGGCCTCGGTCGCCCTCTCCGGGTGCCTGTACTCGATGATCCCCGAGCAGGCCGAGCCGAAGCCGTCCACCACGAACGCGCCAGACACCGAAGGCGTGGCAGAAGACCTGCTGCCGTTCTACGGCCAGACGCTCACCTGGAGCGAGTGCGGCACGGGGTTCGACTGCACCGAGGTGACCGCTCCGCTCGACTGGGAGAACCCGGGCGAGGGCGAGATCACCCTCTCCGTCGTGCGCCACCAGGCGACGGGAACGGCTCAGGGCTCACTGCTGACGAACCCCGGTGGTCCTGGCGCCAGCGGCGTCGAGCTCATCCGCGACAGTCTCGACTTCGCGGTCGGTGCCGATCTCATCGAGAACTACGACGTGATCGGATTCGACCCCCGCGGCGTCGGAGAATCGACCGCAGTGACGTGCTTCGACGCTGCAGGCATGGACGACTACCTCTACACGATCCCCGCAGGCAAGCGGGGGAGTGCGGAGTGGGAGGCCGAGCTGCTCGAGGCCCACAAGGAGTTCGCCGACGCGTGCGAGGCGAACAGCGGCGGCATCCTGCCCTACGTCACCACGATCAACGCTGCACGCGACATGGATCTGATCCGCGCGGTGCTCGGCGACAAGCAGCTGAACTACCTCGGCTACTCCTACGGAACTTTCCTCGGTGCGACCTACGCCGACCTGTACCCCGAGAAAGCGGGCCGACTCGTGCTCGACGGTGCGATCGACCCGGCCGTCTCGGGGCTCGATGTCGGTGCCACCCAGGCGCTCGGATTCGAATCGGCCCTCCGCGCGTACATGCAGAACTGCCTCGACTCGGGCGAGTGCCCGTTCAACGGCACGGTCGACGAGGCCATGGCCGATCTCGGTGCACTGCTCGCGAGCGTCGACGCGTCTCCGCTCGAGAACGGCGACGGGCGCATGCTCGGCGCGGACTCGCTGATGACCGCGATCATCGCCGCCCTGTATTCGGCAGACAGCTGGCAGTACCTCACGCAGGCGCTCGACGAGGCTCTGCAGGGCGATCCGACGACGGCGTTCTTCCTCGCCGACTTCTACAACGGACGTGAGAACGGCACCTATCTCGACAACTCGAGCGAAGCCTTCCGCGCCTACAACTGCATGGACTATCCCGTCGAGGACGACCCGGCGGCCGAGGCGGCGACCGAGAAGAGGATCGCCGACGGCGCACCGACCATCGCTCCGTACTGGAACGGCCCCGACTCCTGCTCGGTGTGGCCCTACCCGCCGACCGGGACGCGAGGCGAGATCAACGCCGAGGGTGCCGGCCCGATCCTCGTGGTCGGCACGACCAACGATCCGGCGACCCCGTACGAGTGGTCCGAGTCGCTCGCCGAGCAGCTCGACGAGGGCGTGCTGATCACCCGCGTGGGCGAAGGCCACACCGGATACAACAAGGGCAACACGTGCGTCGACAGCGCCGTCGAGGCGTTCCTCCTCGACAATGTCGTGCCCGAGAGCGACGTCCGCTGCGAGTGATCGCGGCTCGATTCGCGGTGCGGCTCCGGAACGGGTAATATCGATGATCGCGCCGCTTTAGCTCAGTCGGCAGAGCATTTCACTCGTAATGAAAAGGTCGTCAGTTCGATTCTGACAAGCGGCTCCAGCAGGCCCCGTGATGTGAACAACATCTCGGGGCCTTTTGGTTTCCTGCCTTGGGGAGACCCGCGAGGGCGGCGTACGCTCAGACCATGAGCAGAGCGCTTCTGATCGTCGATGTGCAGAACGACTTCACCGAGGGCGGCGCTTTGGCCGTCGACGGCGGGGACGCCGTGGCATCCGCTGTCTCAGCGTTCCTCGCCGCACATGCGACGGAGTACGACGTCATCATCGCCTCGCGCGACTGGCACGACGCCGAAGGCGACAACGCCGGCCACTTCGGAGAGGCGCCGGACTACGTCGACACGTGGCCCGTGCACTGCGTCGCAGGCACGCCCGGCGCCGACTACGACCCGCTGCTGGTGACCGATGCCGTCACGCACCATGTGCACAAGGGGCAGGGTCGCCCCGCCTACTCGATGTTCGAGGGCGCGACCGAAACGGGAGACACCGTCGGCGCGATCCTCACCGCCGCGGGTGTCCTCGAGGCCGACGTCGTCGGCATGGCCACGGACCACTGCGTGCGGGCCTCTGCGCTCGACGCGGTGGCGCACGGAGTCCGAGTGCGCATCCTCACCGACCTGATCGCGGGTGTCGCACCGGGGCCGAGTGCGGCGGCTCTCGCAGAACTCGCCCATGCGGGTGCCGTGCTCGTCGAGAGCGACTCTGCGTGACACGCAGCGTCCTGCTGCTGCGAGCGGTCAACGTCTCGGGCCGCAATCGAGTGCCGATGGCACAGCTGCGCGAGGTGCTCGCTCCGGTGCTGGGTGAGGTCTCGACCTACATCGCGAGTGGGAACATCGTGTGCGAGCATCCGGATGATCCGACGTCGGTGAGCGCTCGGGTCCGGGAGCTGATCGCCGACGAGTTCGACGTCGACACCCCGGTCATCCTGAGGACTCACGACGACCTCGTGCACGCCCTGGATGCGCACCCGTTCGGCGGAGCGTCGGAGAAGCTGCTGCACGCGATGTTCCTCGAGGGGCCGGCCGCGCCCGGGGCCGTCGAGGCACTGCAGGAGCGGCTCGTGCCGGGGGAGCGGATCGCACTGGTCGGCGACGATCTGTGGATCGACTACGCCGAGGGCGGTGTGCACAGCACGAGGCTCACCAAGGCCGTCCTCGATCGTGCGCTCGGCGTCGCAGGCACGGCGCGCAACCTCCGCACGATCCGGAAGCTCGCCGAGCTGACCGCATGAGCGAGAGGGAGCCGTTCACGCTGGCTCTGCCCTTCACGGGGCGGTGGATCGTGCAGAACAGCCCGGCGTCGCGCGTCCCCAGCCACGGCACAGAGCTGTTCGGCAGCTCGCACGCGATCGAGCAGGACGGCCGGGGGATCCCGCTCGCCTTTCTCCGCGAAGGAGAGCAGGACTGGGTGCCGCGGAACGGCGAGATCGTCGCTGTCTGATCAGTGGTTCAGTCCGAGGTCTCGCGGCTGATCGCCGAGGGAGGCATCAGCGGGTGCGCCTGCAGGTCGACGCGATGCGTGCCGCAGTCGGCGCAGCGGACGTACACGACGACGCCTTCGCTGGTCGGATGCCGCGAGCCGGCGACCCAGGCGTGCTCGTGTGCGGTGGCGGTCTGGCGAGGGATCGGCAGAGTGTGCAACGTGGTCATGCATCCAGCGTGATGTAATGGCCTTATGCATCTCAACCCTTACGGCGAATATGCGGTTCTCCTGGCCGCATCCCTCGCCGACGACTTTCCCGTCGATCGAGCGGGAATCGAGGAGCGCACCCTCGAGATGGGGATGACGATGACGTTCCCTCCCGCCGCCGACGACCATGAACGGGTCCGAGAGGTGGTCGACGACTGGCTGCGGATCGTAGACGCGGCGGACCCGGACTCTCGCGCGGAGATCCTCAACGCGCAGATGGCGGAAGCTGCGGCATACCCGCGCCTGACGAACCACGACGGCGAAGGCTGGCACCTGCACTACCGCGACGATGTGCGATCTCTGCCGTATGTGCTCCGGGCCGTCTTCGCGGTCGGCACGTCGCTGCACCTCGTCACCCGCGGCATGGACCGACTGGGTCGCTGCGAGGCCTCACCCTGCACGAACGTGGTCGTCGACGTGACCCGCAACGGGCGGCAGCGATTCTGCTCGGTGCGCTGTGCGAACAGAGCGGCGGTCCGGCGTCACAGGGCGCGCGCTGGCGCCTGACACCGGACCGCCGGGAATTCAGATCACGCGGTCTGGCCTGCGTGCTTCCCCTCGGCGACCTCTTCGATCAGCTTCGCGTTGAAAGCAGGGAGGTCGTCGGGAGTGCGGCTGGACACGAGACCTTCGTCGACCACCACTTCCTCGTCGACCCAGGTGGCTCCGGCGTTGCGGAGGTCGGTCGCGAGGCTCGGGTAGCTGGTCAGCGTGCGTCCGTCGACCACGCCGGCTTCGATCAGGATCCACGCGCCGTGGCAGATGACCGCGACCGGCTTGTGCTGCTCGAAGAACGAGCGGGCGAGGTCGATCGATGCCTTGTCGAGCCGCAGGTGGTCGGCGTTCACGACGCCGCCCGGGAGCACGAGAGCGTCGAACTCGTCGGCCTTCGCCGTCTCGGACGTGAGGTCGACGTGCTGCACGTGACCGTTCTTGCCGGTGATCTGCTGTCCGTCCGGTGCGATGAGCGTGGCGCTCGCGCCTTCGCCCTGCACCGCTTCCCACGGACTGGTCAGCTCGCTGTCCTCGAATCCGTCTGTCGCGAGGAATGCCACTCGGCTGTC
>Ga0308167_1000483_pt1 | contig 68510 bp, 74 predicted proteins | sample PhyCR1_2_FD_202138 | JGI IMG/M metagenome (GOLD analysis project Ga0308167, IMG submission 202138) | Phyllosphere microbial communities from UC Gill Tract Community Farm, Albany, California, United States - DLSLRC.R1 | ecosystem: Host-associated > Plants > Phyllosphere > Unclassified | place... | reverse complement strand
TCGTAGCTGGGATTACCACAGCCCGGCGCAAAGGACAGCGCTGAGATAAAGGCCTACGCCGAACACGGCGTGGGCCTTTTGCTCGACGTACGCCCGCATGAAGAGTATGCGCTGGGGCATTTGTCGGGCGCATTGAACATTCCGTTGAAAGAACTTGAACGTCGATTGGCCGAGTTACCCGAAGGCCGTGAAGTGGTCGCCTATTGCCGCGGCCCTTACTGCGTGCTTTCGGTTAACGCCGTTGCTGCGCTGCGCGCCAAAGGTCGCGAGGCCCGCAGGCTGGAAGACGGATTTCCTGACTGGAAAGCGGCGGGCCTGCGTATAGAGATCTGATCGCGGCCCGCATGGCTTGCGTTAGTGCATCGCCGGTACCACCGACTGAGAGCAGTCGCTGTTGGCGCTGGCGGAGGAATTATTGCAGGTTTGTGGATCATTATGCACCGGCGGTGGCGGCACATCCTGTGGGCCGCCCCGGCCAAGGCAGCCGGAAAGCATCAGCATCAAAAACAGGGGAATTATCGCTTTCATCTCAATTACCTCCTATCTGTACACTCCGTTAAGTATATGCCTTGTAACAGATTGAGGGCGCCGAATGATGCGTTATAGACAGGGTCTATATTGCACCGGGTGAAACCAATTTCACTTCGGCCTGCCGCCGGCTCTATGCTGTTGTTGCATAGGCAATCTTTTTCTGGAGGCACAATGGAAACACATCAGCTTGCGGCGTCGGTGCTGGCCGCCTTTGGCGGAGCGGAAAACCTGACCAAAATACGCTACTGCGCCAGCCGTATCAGGGTGGAACTGCGCGATGCCGGGCGGCTGGATCGACCGGGCATCGAAGACCTGAACGGTGTTAAAGCGCTGTTGGAGGTCGACACTCCACGTCTGACTACCGAATATCAGCTGGTGGTGGGGCCGGGCAATGCCCGACCGCTGTACCAGGCGCTGGTGGTGCTGACCGGCGAGAAGTAGCTACGACAACAGCGGGCGGATCTGTTCCAGGTGCTGCTGCATTAGTGTTTGCATCTGCACCACATGCGGGGCATCCGCCTTTTCACGCATCAGATAGATACCGACGGTGCAACGTGGTCCCGGCTGGATCAGCTGCAGGGGTTCAATGCCGTAATCCGCAAAATAACCCGCCATACAGGAGGGGTAGCTCAGCAGTACCGCATCGGAATCGTTGATCATGTCTACAGCCGACATCATGGAATTGGTCGAACAAATTACCCGCTCCGCCAGATGCAGGCGGTTTCGCGCCAGCTTTTTCGGCTGCATATCTTCCACCATATGATGATAACGACTTTCATCCGGGGTCAGCTCAACGCAGGGGTAGTCCAGTAGCGCATCCGGGCCCACCGTTTGTCCCAGCAGCGGGTGTCCGCGCCGCACGAACATACTGTCGGTGGTGCCAAACAGCGGCAGAAAGCTGATGCCTGCTTTAGGGTTCAGGCCCTGAATTTCATGGCCGATAAACAAGTCGATATCCCCGCCCAATAACAGGTCCATCAGGCGCAGGTGGTTGCCCAGATCGATATGGATATTCACCATCGGATGCAGCTTGCGGTAGGCATTGAAGCTGTCGCGTACAAACATATACCACCAGGCATGACCGGTGCCCATACGCAGGCTCTGCTCCTGACGTGCTTTGATAAACGCCAGTTTGATCAGCGTGTTGTCGTAGATACGCTGCATCATCTGCGCCTGCTCCAACAGCAGATCGCCGTACTCGGTGGTTTTTACCCCGGTTGAGGTTCGCTCCAGCAGCTGTACCCCGAGGTTCTCTTCCAGTTTCTTCATGTTGTGGGTCAGCGTCGGCTGGCTCAGGCAAAGTTTGTTTGCTGCATGACTCACATTTTTGAACATCGCCACTTCGATAAACTGCCGCAGAATTTTGTCCACGATCATATTTTCCACTGGTGGTATAGAAAGTTTCTATATCGTAGCGGTGAAAAACGATTTCCGCCAATGACCTGCCTTCGATAGCTTGCTCCTATGCCGGTATTCCCAGCCGCCACCAGAGAGGATGCAATGAGAAGATTGATACCGAGTATGGTTGCCGCCGCACTGGCGTTGATGTCCGGGCAAGTCTTGGCCGACACGTTGCGTATGCAATGCGCGCCAAGCAAAGAAGGGCGCCAATACTGCAACGAGATCAAACAGCGCTTTGAGGCTCAGACTGGCCATACCCTGGAATTTATCGACCTGCCTCCTGCCTCCGATGAAAAGCTGTCGCTGTTCCAGCAACTGTTTGCCGCCAAAGACGCCAGCGCCATCGATCTGTTTCAGGCCGACACCGTATGGATCGGCGTATTGAACAAACACCTGCTGGATCTGACCGACAGCGTGAGCGACATCAAACAGGATTTCTTCCCCGCCGCCTGGCAAAACAACGTGGTTAATGGCCGGGTCAAAGCGGTGCCGGCCTATCTGGACAGCGGTGCGCTCTACTACCGCAAGGATCTGCTGGAGAAATACGGTGAACAACCGCCGGAGACCTGGGCCGACCTGACCCGCGTCGCAACCCACATTCAGCAAGCTGAGCGTGCCGCCGGCCACAAAAACTTTTGGGGGCTGGTGTTTCAGGGAAAATCTTATGAGGGGCTGACCTGCAACGCCCTGGAGTGGGTAGCGTCGCAAAACGGCGGCAGTTTTATTGATGCTCAGGGCAATATCACCATTAACAACCCGCAGGCGGCGCAAGCGCTGAATATGGCCGCCGGTTGGATTGGCAAAATCACGCCGAAAGGCACGCTTGGCTACATGGAAGAAGAGTCGCGGGCGGTATTCCAAAACGGCGATGCGCTGTTTATGCGCAATTGGCCCTACGCCTACGTGCTAGCGCAGGACAGTAGCAGCGCGATCCGCGGCAAAGTGGGGGTGATGCCGTTGCCGAAAGGGGCTGACGGCCATTCGGTCAGCGCGTTGGGCGGTTGGCAGTGGGCAATCAACGGCTATACCAAACACCCCGAGGCGGCCATCGCGCTGCTGAAAATCGTCAGCGATGCCGAATCGCAAAAAAGGGCGCTGGCGTTATTGGGTCAGGCTCCTTCGCGCACCGCGCTGTACGACGATCCGCAAGTATTGGCGCAGGCGCCTTATTTGGCAGACTTCAAGGGCATATTCGCGCAGGCCATGCCGCGCCCGGCCACTCAAACCAAACGGCAATACGCGCAGGTTTCCCGAGCCATCTACAACGCCACCTTTAACGTATTGCGCGGTGACAGTGACGGTGTCACCGCCGTGGCGGATTTACAGCAGCGACTGGAACGGATCAAAGCCAGAGGATGGCGCTGAATCATCTCCCCATTAACCGCCGGAGTCTGATGCATGAAACGCGATACGCACGCTTTATCCCTGACGGCTACCCCTGATGAGTCAGCCCAGGTGCTGCCGGCCAGGCGCAGCAAGCTTAATCACCAGCAGCGGCGCAGCCGCATCGCCTGGTTACTGGTGGCGCCGGCGATGTTGCTGCTGGCGGTGGTAGCCGGCTGGCCGCTGCTGCGCACCCTGTTTTACAGCTTTACCGACGCCATGCTGGACGCGCCGGACGATTATCGGTTTGTCGGCTTCGCCAACTATCTGGATCTGACCGAGGGCGGCCACCACTACGGGGTGTTGGCGGATCCGCTTTGGTGGCTGGCGGTAGGCAACACGCTGCGCTTCAGTTTGCTGTCGGTATCGCTGGAACTGGTGTTCGGCATGCTGCTGGCGCTGCTGATGAATCAAAAATTCCGCGGCCAGGGGCTGGTGCGCACCGCCATTTTGGTGCCCTGGGCCATTCCGACCATCGTGTCCGCCAAAATGTGGGGCTGGATGTTCCACGATCAGTACGGCGTGGTGAACGACCTGCTGCTTAAAACCGGCATTATCGCCACGCCCTTGGCCTGGGTAGCGGAGCCGGGGCTGTCGATGTGGGCGGTGGTGATTGCCGACGTGTGGAAGACCACGCCGTTTATGGCCTTGATGTTGCTGGCGGCGCTGCAACTGATCCCCGGCGATCTGTATGAGGCCGCCCGCGTCGACGGTGCCAATGCCTGGCAGCGGTTCCGCCGCATCACCTTGCCGTTGATTATGCCGGCAATGATCGTCGCGCTGATTTTCCGGGTGATGGATGCGCTACGGGTATTTGATCTGATTTACGTGCTGACTTCCAACAGCGAAGCCACGGTATCGGTGTCCGGTTACGCCCGGGATCGCATGGTCAGCTATCAGGAAATGGGCTCCGGCTCGGCCGCATCGGTACTGGTCTTTATGATGGTGGCGGGGATCGCCGCTTGCTTCCTTACGCTGGGCCGCCTGAACGACAAGGAGAAACAAGCATGAAACTGAGCCGCCAACAGCAGAAATACGGCCATAAAACGCTGATCTTCGCCGCGGCCGCCTTGGCCAGTGTGATCTGCCTGTTTCCGTTCTACTACGCGCTGATCACCTCGTTGCGTTCCGGGCAGGATCTGTTCCAGGTTGCTTATCTGCCGGGCAATCTGCACTGGGGCAATTATCTGACCGCATTGATGGAAAATGGCATTGCCCGCAGCCTGCTGAACTCCATTGTCGTGGCGACGCTGACGGTAGGCATTTGCCTGCTGGTGTCGATCACCGCCGCTTTTGCTCTGGCGCGTATCCGTTTTCGCGGCCGTAAGTATCTGCTGTTCACCATTCTTTGCGTCTCGATGTTCCCGCAGGTGGCGGTGTTGTCCGGCATGTTTGAGTTGGTGCGTTTTATGGGGCTGTACGACTCCCTGGGCGCTCTGGTGCTGTCCTATACCACCTTCTCGCTGCCGTTTACCGTCTGGGTGCTGACCACCTTTATGAAGGCGATCCCGGCGGAGCTGGAAGAGGCGGCGATCGTCGACGGTGCCGGCACCTGGACCATTATCACCCGCATTTTTGCGCCAATTATGGGGCCGTCGCTGGTGACCACCGGGTTGCTGGCCTTTATCGGCGCCTGGAATGAATTTATGTTCGCCCTGACGTTTGTCATTTCCAGCGGCAAGCGCACCGTGCCGGTCGCCATCGGCATGCTGCAGGGCGCCTCTCAGTTCGAACTTCCCTGGGGCACCATCATGGCGGCCTCGGTCATTGTCACACTGCCGATCATCGCACTGGTCCTGATATTCCAGCGTCGCATCGTCAGCGGATTAACCAACGGCGCAGTAAAAGGCTGATTTTCGATTAACCCTGAAGCAGGAGAAAAGTAATGGCTACAAAAATCGTTTTAGTGGGTGCGGGCAGTGCGCAATTCGGCTATGGCACGCTGGGGGATATCTTCCAAAGCAAAACGTTGTACGGCAGCGAGATTGTGCTGCACGACATCAATCCGTCTGCACTGGCAGTGACCGAGAAAACCGCCCGGGACTTTCTGGCTGCTGAAGATCTGCCGTTTACCGTCAGCGCCACTACCGATCGTAAAACTGCGCTGAAAGGGGCGGAGTTCGTGATTATCTCCATCGAAGTGGGTGACCGTTTCGCACTGTGGGATCTCGACTGGCAGATCCCGCAGCAATACGGCATCCAGCAGGTATACGGAGAAAACGGTGGGCCTGGCGGGCTGTTCCACTCGCTGCGGATTATTCCGCCGATCCTCGACATTTGTGCCGACGTTGCCGACATCTGTCCCAACGCCTGGATATTTAACTATTCCAACCCGATGAGCCGCATTTGCACCACCGTGCATCGTCGCTTTCCGCAGCTCAATTTTGTCGGCATGTGTCATGAAATCGCCTCACTTGAGCGCTATTTACCGGAAATGCTCGGCACGTCGTTCGAGAATCTAAACCTGCGCGCCGCCGGGCTTAACCACTTCAGCGTGTTGTTGGAGGCCAGTTACAAAGACAGCGGCAAGGATGCCTATGGCGACGTGCGCGCCAAGGCACCGGACTATTTCTCCCGCCTGCCGGGCTACAGCGATATCCTGGCGTATACCCGCACCCACGGTAAACTGGTGCAGACCGAAGGCAGCACTGAGCGTGATGCGTTGGGCGGCAAAGACAGCGCTTATCCCTGGGCTGACCGTACCCTGTTCAAGGAGATTCTGGAGAAATTCCACCACCTGCCAATCACCGGCGACAGCCACTTTGGCGAGTATATCCGCTGGGCCAGCGAGGTCAGCGATCATCGCGGCATTCTCGATTTTTACACCTTCTATCGCAATTACCTGGGGCACGTGCAGCCGAAAATCGAATTGAAGCTGAAAGAGCGTGTGGTACCGATCATGGAAGGGATCCTGACCGATTCCGGCTATGAGGAGTCGGCGGTCAATATACCGAACCTGGGCTTTATCAAACAGCTGCCGGACTTTATTGCGGTGGAGGTGCCGGCGATTATCGATCGCAAAGGCGTGCACGGCATTAAAGTGGATATGCCGGCCGGTATCGGCGGGCTGCTCAGCAACCAGATCGCCATTCACGATTTAACCGCCGATGCGGTGATTGAAGGCTCGCGCGATCTGGTGATCCAGGCGCTGCTGGTGGATTCGGTCAACGACAAATGCCGTGCGATCCCTGAGCTGGTCGACGTGATGATCTCACGCCAGAGTCCGTGGCTTGATTATCTGAAATAAGCCGGATAGCGGGGCGCACATTGGCGCCCCGCAGACTGCCAACTGGGGTGAGAACGGGGGGAATATGGCGCAACTTACGCTTGAAAAACTGCAAAAACGCTATGGCGCTAACGCAGAGGTGATTAAATCGCTGGATCTGCACATCAACAGTGGGGAATTTGTGGTGATCGTCGGACCTTCCGGCTGCGGTAAATCAACCCTGTTGCGGATGATCGCCGGGCTGGAGGAGATCAGCAGCGGCGGCATGTATATCGATGGCAACTACGTTAACGACGATACCCCGGCTGAACGCGGTATTGGCATGGTGTTCCAGTCCTACGCGCTCTATCCGCATATGAGCGTCTATAAAAACATGGCGTTTGCGCTGGAGCTGGCGGGCCATTCCGCGGCTGAAATCGACAGCCGGGTGCGCGAGAGCGCACGCATTTTGCAGCTCGAGCCGCTATTGGAACGCCGCCCGAAGGATCTTTCGGGCGGGCAGCGGCAACGGGTGGCGATTGGTCGGGCCATCGTGCGCGAGCCTAAGCTGTTTTTATTCGACGAACCGCTGTCCAACCTCGATGCGTCACTGCGGGTGCAAATGCGTATGGAAGTGGCGTCGCTGCATAAGCGGCTGGGGTCGACCATCATTTATGTTACCCACGATCAGGTTGAAGCCATGACCTTGGCGGATCGTATCGTGGTGCTGAACCAAGGTCATGTCGAGCAGGTCGGCACACCACTGGAACTCTATGACCAACCGGCCAATGAATTTGTCGCGCAGTTTATCGGTTCACCGAAGATTAACCTGATCCCGGCGATACTACGGCGTGCCGGTGAGCAGCAAAGCGTGGTCGAGCTGGACAACGGCAAGGCGCTGATACTGCCGATCGCCACGCCGACCGAGGCGGAAGGCCAGAGCGTCAACGTCGGTATTCGCCCGGAGCATATTCGGGGGGGCGAACGCGCGGAGTGCGAGTTTCAGGGCGAGGTGATGTTTGTCGAACACATGGGGAATGAGACCTACCTTTATCTGGACAACGGCAACGCCGGTGAACCCTGGGTGCTGCGCAATCCTGAGCGCTCCAGCATCCAGGCCGGCGATACCGTCGGCGTGCGGCTGCCGGTAGAGTGTTGTTATCTGTTTGACCGTCAAGGTCGGGCGTTTCAGCGCATTTTGTCCTCGGCGCAGGCGCATTAATTTATTAAGGAAGCACAGCCATGAGCGGTGGGCAGACAGTACAGTGGTGGAAGCAGGCGGTGGTGTATCAAATCTACCCGCGCAGCTTTATGGACTCCAACGGTGACGGTATAGGTGACCTGAATGGTATTACGGCCAAATTGGATTACTTGCAGTGGCTGGGTATCGACGTGATTTGGATCTGCCCGATGTATCGCTCGCCGAACGACGACAATGGCTACGATATCAGTGATTATCAGGCCATAATGACCGAATTTGGCACCATGGATGACTTTGACCGCCTGCTGGCCGAAGTGCACGCCCGGGGAATGCGGCTGATACTCGATCTGGTGGTTAACCACACGTCTGACGAACATCCGTGGTTTATTGAGTCCCGATCATCTCAAGCCAGTGTCAAACGCGATTGGTATATCTGGCGTGACGGTAAAAATGGCGCGGAACCCAACAACTGGGAGAGCATTTTCAACGGCTCAGCCTGGAAATATGACCCCGGCAGCGAGCAATACTTCCTTCATCTGTTCTCGGAGCGTCAACCGGATCTGAACTGGGAAAACCCGCAGGTGCGTGCGGCGCTGTACGACATGATGCGCTGGTGGCTAGATAAGGGCATTGACGGTTTCCGCATTGACGCCATCTGCCATATGAAAAAGCAGCCGGGGCTGACCGACATGCCCAATCCGCTTGGGTTGCGTTACGTGCCGTCTTTCGAGCGGCATCTGAACTATGAGGGCCTGCTGGAGTATGTCGATGACCTGTGCGAACAGGTGTTTAATCGCTATGACATCATGACGGTGGGCGAAATGAACGGGGCTTCGGCGGAGCAGGGTGAAGACTGGGTGGGCGAGCAGCACGGCCGCTTGAACATGATCTTCCAGTTCGAGCACGTCAAGCTGTGGGAAAAAAACCACCAGTATTCGCCGCATGCCGGAGCAGACGTGCTGGGCCTGAAAGACATCTTTACCCGCTGGCAGACGCTGCTGGAGGGCAAGGGGTGGAATGCTCTGTATGTTGAAAACCACGATATCCCGCGCGTGGTGTCGAAATGGGGCGACGATAAGCAGTATTGGCGCGAAAGCGCCACTGCCATCGCCGCGATGTATTTCCTGATGCAGGGAACACCGTTTATCTACCAGGGGCAGGAGCTGGGGATGACCAATACCCGCTTCGATAGCCTGGCCGATTTTAACGATATTGCCGCCAGAAACCGTTTTGCCAAGCTGCGCGAGCAGGGCATGGACGAGGCGCAGATCCTGGCGTTTCTCGGCCGCAGCGGACGCGATAATTCGCGCACGCCAATGCAGTGGGACGACAGCGCCAACGCCGGTTTCAGCTCAGCCGCGCCCTGGTTTGCGGTCAATGCCAACTATCCGCAGATCAACGTGGCGCGTCAGCGCGAAGAAGCCGATTCGGTACTGAATTTCTATCGGGCGCTAATCCGTCTGCGCAAGCAGGATCCAGTGTGGATCGAAGGTCGCTATCAGTTACAACTGGCGGAACATCCGCATATTTACGCTTATAGCCGCACCCTGGGTACGCAGCGGAGGTTGGTGCTTTGTAATTTGAGCAACGAGGCGCAACGGATAAATTCACAGGTATTAGCGCTGGGTGAATGGCAGCTGGCATTAGGGAATTATCAGGACAGCGGTGAGCTGCAAAGGCTGCGCCCATATGAAACTCGAGTCTATCAGCGGCAAAAAAATCTCAGCTGTATTTAATCCCGGCCGTGTTCGCTCTCCTCGGATGCAGCTGGCTGCATCCGAGGAGACAGGATCAGAAATCTACCGTAGCCTGCAAACTCAGGCTACGGGGTTCGCCCTCGATCACACGCAGGTTCCCTGCACTGGACTCATAATATTCACGGTTGAACAGGTTTTTGACGTTCAGCTTAATCTGGGTGTGTTTACCCACCAGTTTGCTGTCCCAGGCAATAAACGCATCCGCCACGGTATATGCTGGCATGGTAAAACTGTTTTCCGGATCGCCGGCGCGGCGTCCGACATAGCGTCCGCCGCCACCAAGGCGCACATCACCAGGCACTAACGGCACAGTGATGCGATGGCTGAGGTACAGGCTACCCATATTGGTTGGGGCGTTGACCAACCGGTTACCGACGTTATCCGGATTTAGGTTGTCTTCGACAATCTGGGTTTTGTCGTAACTGTAATTGGCCGTAAGATCCCAATCGTGGGCCACTTCACCGTTGAGTTCCAGCTCAATGCCGGTGGAGCGAGCCTTAGGAATGCTGCGGGTCACGCCGTTGATGAAGATCGACATGTTTTCTTCATCTATACGGTACAGCGCCAACGTGGCATCCACCGCCGGAGTGATTTGCCATTTGCCGCCCATTTCATAGGTCGTACCAGTTTCAGGCGTCGCGACGTTACCGTTGTCATCCACCGCCGTCGAGGGGGTAAAGGACTGACTGTAGTTGGCGTACAGAGAAACGCCCGGCGTCAACTTATATACCACGCCAGCCTGCGGCAGGAATTTGTTGCCTTTGTCATTCAGTGTGTTTTGCGGGTTTTGGAATCCGTTGCTGTTGTTCTGGTAGTACGACTGGTAGCGTGCGCCCAGGACGGCAATCCACTGGTCAGTTAAATGAATGCTGTCTTTGGCGTAGACCGAGCGGCTATATAAGCGGCTGCGCAGATTACTTAACGCATCATTGTAAGTGCTGCTGTTGGTTATCGGCGTTTCGCCGTAGACCGGATCGTACATATTAAAGGTATTCGACACCTTGCCGCGGTAAGAGTAGGCCTTGTACGTTTCATTTTTTTCATAGTCAACGCCAACCAGCAGGTCATGCTGCATGCTCAATACCACCGGCGACCCGTTTACGTCCCAGGAATAGTAAGAGGTTTGATGGTTGAAGCCGCGGTTGGCATCCGCCCTGCGTGAAACCACACCGGTTGTAGTGTTGATGGCGGTGGCGCGCACTTCGTTGCTGTCATAGCGTCGCTGCATCCAGGCATAGTTAAAACGGGTGGTCCAGGTACTGTCCAGCGCGTACTCATAATGAGTATTGAGGCGTTTGTTTTTGCCCCAGGCGTGGTTGGCATAGTCGTCCAGCCTGCGGTTATAGGGGACATCGACCGGCGTGCCATTGATAAAGGCAGTGCCGCGATCGTAAGGAATATCGTACTTATACTCACTGTAGGCTATGTTGAAGGACGCTTTATCACCATACCAGCTGAGTGAGGGGGCTAACAGCGTATGTTCATTGGTGCCAAAATTGCGCCAGTAATCCTGATGCTGACGCTCGGCGATAAAACGGAAAGCAAAACCGTTTCCCAAAGGGCCGGTGACGTCGAGGGTACCACTGCCGCCACCAAAGCTGCTGGTGGCACCGCTGATGCGTGTATTCCAGTCGTATTGCGGTTTTTTGCTGATCAGATTAATGATGCCGCCGGGATTGAGAATTCCGTACAGCAAAGAGGCAGAGCCTTTCAACACCTCAACGCGATCGGTGGTGGCATCCATGCTCAACCCCTGATTGCTGCGGACACCGTCGACAAATACCGAGCCGTCAGAGTTGACGCCAAAGCCGCGTTTGACAAAGCCGTCCTCTGTGCCGCCCAGGGTATTACCTTGAGTCACGCCGCTGACGAATTTCATCGCATCATTGACGCTTTTAACCTGAAAGTCGTTAATGATCTCAGGCGTGACGACGCTGACGGACTGCGGCACGTCACTGAGCGGAGTGGCTGTTTTACTCCCCGTTGAGGCCGTGTCGGCATTGTAACCCTCAGTGGGAAGTGAGCGCGTGGTCACGGTAAGCGTGTCATCTTCGGCCCAGACGGTGGTCATGGCCAGCCCCGGTAAAACGGTGACGAGGAGGGGAAGTGTACGAAGCGCCGGATGCTTTTTTGTTTTAGTCGGACGTGGGTTTTCTACCTGATGCATACCATTCCATATCAAATTAATAAATAAAAACGATTATCATTATTATTATAATTTGCATGTGTAGGATTTGTGTAGTGAATGTTTATCAAGCGGGCACTGGTGGGGGAATTTGGCCACATTGTTCCGTGTTGGATTCGGTCGGCGATGTTTTTATCTGAAGATTAATCGCCAAGATAGCGATATCCGCTCCCTTGCTCTTCAGGCTGCCGCAGAGGTGACAGCTTGAAACATAATAATATTTTTAAATTTTCAATTAGCTGATGCCAGTCCGGTGAAAACTGGCAATAATATCTGTCTGACAGCACATTTTGCGTGCGACGTCAGGCATGCTGGCCAGCGGGTTGGACGCCGTCATGCAGACAGGATTTTTCGTATTTTTTGCAAGCTTCTGGAAGCAAGATGCACACCACTGAGTTACCTGGTGCCACAAAATTACAGCACGCATTAATCGTATTCCTGCTGGTGTTCGGCCTGTGCCTGTTTGGCATTGTGAGCCGGCCCACCGGGCTGCTGTCCTCGTTTTGGCCGGCCAATGCGGTGCTGCTGGCGCTGCTGGTGCGTTATCCGGCGCTGGCCAGCCCCTGGGGTTGGCTGATGGCGATTCTGGGGTATATGGCGGCGGATCTGATCACCGGCAGCACGGTCGTGAAAGCCGCATTGCTCAATGGCGCCAACATTACCGGTGTCGCGGTCGGGTTTTTCCTGTTTATGCGTTTGTCGCCGCAGGTCAGAACGCTGGAACGCACCTCGTCCAGCATTTTTCTGTTCGCCATCTGCCTGACGAGCGCGACCGCCACGGGGTTAGTCGGTGCCGGGGCTTCGGTGCTGCTTTTCGACCGCCAATTCCTGCCCGCCATGGCGCTGTGGCTGTCTTCGGAGTTTACCCATTACATTACCCTGATGCCGTTTATCCTGACTTTCCCCACCGACTGGAAAGGTTACCTGCATAGCCTTAACCAGGCGGTGTTCCGCCGCAGCCAGTGGTACAGCATCTGTAGAAAAATGGCGGTGTTAATCCTGCTGCTGGTGGCGTGCATTTGCAGCGTCCTGATCGGCGGCCCCGGTGCGGTGATTTTCCCGATGCCGATCCTGTTGTGGCTGGCAATGACCTTTTCCTTGTTCAGCACCATGATCGCGGTGCTGGCCTATGTATTGTGGTGCCATTTCGCCATCGACATGGGGCTGATTGCGACCAATCTCGACATGAAGCTGTTGCAGAATACGGTATCGATGCGGCTTGGCGTGGCTTTGTTGGCGTTGGGCCCGATCGCCGTTGCCAGCATGAACTATGCCCGCAATGCATTGTTGCGCAGGCTGGAACATGTGGCGAATCACGATGCATTGACCCACGTATTAACCCGCAGCGCGTTTATGCAGCGCGGTACCAAGCTGGTCAGCCAGAAAGGGGAACACGTCTGCATCATGATGCTGGATATCGACTACTTTAAGTCGATCAACGATCGTTTTGGCCACGCCGGCGGTGACGCGGCGCTGCTGTCCTTCACGCGAGCCATTACCGCTGATCTACGCGATCAGGATCTGTTTGGTCGCATGGGTGGGGAAGAGTTTGCCATTGTTGCGCCGATAGCCCAGCAGCAGGACGCACTGTCACTGGCCGAGCGGCTGCGCCGTCGTGTGGAAATCGAATCCATCACCATGCCCGCCGGAACCTCGTTGCAAATTACCGTCAGTATCGGCATGGTTACCTGCATTGGTGGGTCAGGCCAAAACCTGGACAACCTGCTGAAAATCGCCGATCTGGCGGTTTACAAAGCTAAAAACAGCGGCCGCAATCGGGTCGCCACGCCAGAATTACTCTCCCGCGCTTATACCGACCTCTGAAACCCCTGCGCCCTGTGAATGGTTGACCCCACTAATGGGGTCTAAAATGGTAGAGGGCACCGGCAACTCCGCCGGCGCCACCCCGACTGTCGAATCGACAAGAGGAATCTCCTATGAAATATGTTGATGGCTTTGTAGTGGCGGTGCCGGCCGCCAATAAGGAGGCGTATCTAAAACTGGCTGCTGCGGCAGCTCCTCTGTTTAAGGAATTCGGTGCCACACGCGTTGTTGAGTGTTGGGGCAATGATGTCCCCGACGGCAAACTTACCGATTTTCGTGGTGCGGTGAAGGCCGAAGCCGATGAAGTGGTGGTGTTCAGCTGGATTGAGTACCCCTCCAAGGCGGCGCGTGACGATGCCAACCAGAAGATGATGGCCGATCCGCGCATGAAAGCCTTGGGTGACCAAATGCCCTTTGACGGCAAACGCATGATTTTCGGCGGTTTCGAACCGATCCTGGATCAGTAGCGGAGGGGGATATCGTGAAAATCACCCAACACTTATGGTTTGAAAAAGATATGGATGCGGCGCTGCGGTGCTACATAGATTTGATCCCCGGCTCCTCCCTGACCTGGCATTCTAGCTTGCCCGCCGATACCCCCAGCGGCCCGGCTGGCAGCGTCAAACTGGCGACTTTTATTCTCGGCGACCAGCGCTATGCGGCGATTGAAGCCGGGCCCCTGGATCCGTTCAATCACAGCTTTTCCATCATGGTCGAGTGTGCGGATCAGGCGGAAGTGGATCGGCTGTGGGAAGCCCTGAGCGACGGTGGCAGCGTTGAACAGTGCGGTTGGCTGCGCGACCGCTGGGGATTGAGCTGGCAGATTGTGCCCAAACGGCTGACGGAGCTGATGGCTGACCCCGATAGCCTGAAGGTGAAAAGGGTCACCGAAGCGATGCTACGGATGGTCAAGCTGGATATCGCCGGGCTGGAAGCGGCGGCTCGTGAGTAATATGGCCTTGGCAAATGCCCCGCAGAAGGTACGCCTGCGGGGCATTTTAGATGATTGCCTGTCATTCAAAACCTACCAAAAGTTTATAAATTGACGTAAATCACCTTATTGCATCAATACTGCTCATCTAAGGCTGATTTTTTATCATTTGTCAGCTCAGGCGAATCGCTGCACTCTAGGGCTAACCTTTTTGCAGCGCAGAGAAAAACAATGGAAAAGACACAGATTCAGCAATTAGTGACGCAATTCCCGCTGGTGCAGGAGCTGATCGACCTTAAGCCGGTGACCTGGTTCAATCCGCAAGCGACGACTTTGCAGGTCGGGCTGCCCCACGTCGGGCTGGGCGCTGACGACGTCGCTGAGGCAGAACAGCGGCTGGCGCGTTTCGCGCCTTACCTGAGCGTAGCCTTCCCCGAAACTCAAGCCACTAAAGGGGTAATCGAGTCTGAGGTTGTCGCTCTGCCTGCGATGCAAACGGCATTGAATCAACGCTATGGCCTGACGCTGGGCGGGCGGTTACTGCTTAAAAAAGACAGCCATCTGCCGATCTCCGGTTCGATCAAGGCTCGCGGGGGTATTTACGAGGTGCTGGCGCATGCGGAAAAGCTGGCTCTGAAAGCCGGGCTGCTTCAGCTGACGGATGACTACGCCAAGCTGTTTTCGCCGGAGTTCCGCGAGTTTTTCGGTGGCTATCGCATTGCCGTAGGGTCGACTGGTAACCTAGGCATGTCAATCGGCATTATCAGCGCTCGCCTCGGCTTTAGCGTCAGCGTGCACATGTCGGCGGATGCCCGCGAATGGAAAAAGCAAAAGCTGCGCGATAACGGCGTCAACGTGGTGGAATATGAACAAGATTATGGGGTCGCCGTTGAACAGGGTCGTTTGCAGGCGGCGAGCGATCCACGCTGCTTCTTCATCGATGACGAAAACTCGCAAACGCTGTTTCTGGGCTATGCCGTGGCCGGTGGGCGGCTGAAACGCCAGTTTGCCGAGAGCGGCATTCGGGTCGATGCTCAGCATCCTTTGTTTGTTTATCTGCCCTGTGGCGTCGGCGGCGGTCCTGGCGGAGTGGCATTTGGCTTGAAACTGGCCTTCGGCGACCACGTACGCTGTATCTTTGCCGAGCCAACGCATTCGCCTTGCATGCTGCTTGGTGTGCATACCGGGCTGCACGACGGTATCTCGGTCCAGGATCTGGGTATCGACAACCAGACCGCCGCGGATGGATTGGCGGTGGGGCGCGCCTCCGGTTTTGTCGGCCGTGCGATGGAACGTCTGCTTGCGGGGTTCTATACCCTGAGCGATGTGGAGATGTTTGCGCTGTTAGGCCTGTTGGATCGACATGAACATATCCGGCTCGAACCCTCAGCGCTGGCGGGTATGCCAGGGCCATGGCGCGTAGCGGCCGATGCGGAGTGGTTGGCGAGCCAGGGGTTGAATGAGGAGCAGATGAACCATGCTACTCACCTGGTGTGGGCAACCGGCGGCGGCATGGTGCCGGAAGCGGAGATGGCGAAATACCTGGCTGCGGCTCAGCAATCCCTTTAATGGCTCAGTAACGAAAGCTCCTGCGCGCCTTCCAACAGGATCGGCAAGATGCGGTCGGTCAGCTCGCTTAGCGGGACATGACCGGCCTGCACACCCACGTTTAATGCGGCGGTGACCCGCCCATCCATCGAGGCGATTGGCACGGCAATCGAACGCAGACCAATCTCCAGTTCTTGATCGTTTATCGCATAACCCTGCGCGCGAACCTTATCCAGTTCGTCGCGCAGTTTGTCGATCGAACCGATAGTGTATTGCGTATAGCGCACCAGGCTGATGCGCTGCAGGTAATCATCAAGCTTATCGGGTGGCAAATGGCTTAATAGCACGCGGCCCATTGAGGTGGCAAATGCCGGTAGGCGACTGCCTATGTTCAGATCAATTGTCATAATGCGCTCGGCAGAGGCGCGAGCGATATACAGAATATTGTCGCCGTCCAACGTGGCGATGGAGCAGGACTCATTCAACAACTGGCTGATGTGTTTCAGCACCGGCTGGGTGGCTTTAGCCAGCGGTGTGGCGCCAAGATAGGCGTGGGCCAGCGTCAGAATGCGCGGACGCAGCTCAAAATTCTTGCCGTCCTGCGCGTAGACGAAGCCTAATTTGTTAAGCGTATACAGGCAGCGGCGCACCGCCGCGCGCGGAATACCGGTTTTCTGGCTGATTTGGGAAATGGACATCAGGCGGCGCTGCGGGGTAAAAGCCTGGATCACCTCAAGACCGCGCGCCAGCGACGCCATAAAATTGGGATCGCCCTTGAAAGGATCGCCACTGGCAGGGGACAGTAAAGCATCAGGTGCGGAAATTTCTTCTCCGCCAGCGGTTTTGGTCATCACACAGGCTCCCTGGTTGGCACTTACAGTGTTACATAGCGCAGCGTTGCCATAACGGTCAATCGACGATTACGGATCACCTGATCTTCAGCAGCTTCATGGCTTTCGAACAGCGTATTGAAGGTATACCGGTTGGCCACATAGTGGAAACACAGGCTGCTGATCAAACGGTGCACATCTGTAGCGCTGACGTCCGCAATAAACAGTTGCGCTTGTTTACCTCGCTGCAAAATATCCTCAAGCAAGGTCAGTGCGCTTTGATTCAGCGCCTTGATGCGGAGCGACTGGCGAATGTACTGGCCGCGCATCATGTTCTCCATACAGATAACGCGGATGAAGTCAGGATGCTCAGCATGGTAATTGAAGCTTTCCTCTGCCAGACGGGCCATGGCTTCAACCGGGGGCAATGCGTGCAGATCCAGGCCCGATTCATGCGCGCGGATATGCTGATAGACATGCTCCAACACCTCTATGTAGAGCGACTCCTTATTCTTGAAATGATATACCACCATACGTTTGGTGGTGGCCGCATGCTCGGCGATGTTCTCCATGCGACCGCCTTTAAGGCCGGCTTCAGCAAACTCGCTCAGCGCCGCAGCGAAAATGCGCTGTTTCAGGCCAACGGGGTCATTTTTGCGCTTGGTGGCGGGCATCTCGTCATTCTTCAAAACATCAGTCACTTATCTTTTGGAGGGCACCGGTTAAGATTAACCGGGGTTCGCTGGCAATACAATCTGGCGCGTTAGCGCTTTGCGAAGCTCATCATGTTGAACCACCGTCAGATTACGCAGTAATAATAATGGCGCATCGGGATTATATCTGTATGTGATGATATATCCCCTATGGATTTTTAAAGTTTAGGCAACAGAACATGGAATAGGGGAGGTTAGATAACGTACCGAAAAGGAAATGCAAAAGCTTGGTGTTAATTTTTAATTTCCGCCGCATGGGCGAGCTGATTAATTCTTTAGATATGACATTTTTGCATAAAAATCTTAATTCAGAGGAGAAAAAATAAGCCACCCGCCGCTGACGGTGATTTGTACTGATGCTCGTTTTCACTGTCTTTTCTAGCCTCCTACGGTTTTGATATTCATTGTTATGAAGATGATTAAGAAGGAAGCGATCTGAACAAAGTGAGGGAGAGGGCAAGAAACTTCAATGTCGGAAGTGTCTTCATTGATGCCAAAGCAAGGATATTATCGGCAAGTCGAATTGGGTATCCGCGGTTAATGGCACAATAGCAGGTGAAATATTGAAGCCAGACAGACAAAAAAAGCCGGAGGGTTGCAAAAGCCAGCGTAATGTCCTGGTTCAGGCTGACTTGCTCCATTTGGTATGCTCGGTAAACGGGAACATCAGGCCCAGAGCCGCTTTGACACGGGTTTCACTTGATAAAGCCCACCTGCAACGGTAGCTAAACCAAGGTGAAATTTTAGCATTTTTTACGATTTCACTTTTAATTTTACATTAACAACGCGGGTTTTGACTTCAATATTATTTTTTTTCACATGCCAGAGTGCAACTTTAGCGCTACTCTCATTTGGCAATGTCTGATCAAGGAAGATGCCATGCGTGGTATGCAGATTAACATAGGGATATGTTATGAATTACTCTGTTAATTCATTGGGTTTTATTATCTTAAAAGCCTCTCCCAAAACACTCTCTTTATATAATGCTGTAAAACGTTTTTTTACTTTCACGGAAGAATGCCCGGCTGAAATATTGCGCTCAAAACCCCAGAAAAATAAATTTCCGTGGTGATTCGGTTGTTTTTATTGTCATGGCTAATGCGCTGATTCTCGACGGCGATAATGCAGGGTACTTTCGATAGGAACACTCGTTCAAGAGAGGTTCTATCATTCCCATGTCGGGGTTAAGTTTCGTTACGGTATTTTACCGGGCCAATATTATATATCTGGTAAATATTTTTACTTATTCAGGAGCACACTCAATGAACCAGCGTTTGGACTTTATCGGTATTGGCATCGGTCCGTCCAACCTCAGTATTGCTGCGCTTGCTAGCGAAATCGAGGGATTCAGTTGCAAATTCCTCGAGCGCAAACCGCACTTTTCTTGGCATCCAGGCATGATCCTGGCAGAGAGCAGCATGCAGACGAATTTTTTAAAGGATCTGGTCACTGCCGTTGCCCCTACCAACCCTTATAGTTTTCTCAATTATCTGGTGAAGCGGAAAAAGTTCTACCGCTTCCTGACTACCGAGCAACGCACTGCGTCGCGCGAAGAGTTCGCCGACTACCTGAACTGGGCGGCAACGGGTTTGGACTCAATGGCGTTCAACCAGGAAGTCCAGCATGTGGCGTTTGATGACCAGCAACGACACTTTGTCGTCACCACCCAGAATGATGTGCTCTACGCCAAACACCTGTGCGTGGGGATTGGCAAGCAGATCAAACTGCCTGACTGCGTGACGCAGCAAAATGATCAATGCTTCCACGCCAGCGAAATGATGCTGCGCCAGCCGAATCTTACCGGAAAACGCGTGGCCATCGTGGGCGGGGGGCAAAGCGGTGCCGATCTGTTCCTGAACATTTTTAAAGGGGAATGGGGTCAGCCAGAACACCTGGGTTGGCTGTCCCGGCGCAACAATTACAACGCTCTGGATGAAGCGGCATTTGCTAACGAGTATTTTACGCCTGAGTATGTCGAGAAGTTCTGCACGCTGGGCAATGAGGCCAAACGGCACATGCTGCACGAGCAAAAAATGACCTCTGATGGCATTACCAGCGAGTCTCTGTTGGCGATTTATCGCGCCATGTATCATCGCTTCGATGTGCTCCGTGAGAAGCGCTGGGTCCAACTGTTGCCCAGCCGTTCAGTGACCGCCCTCAGCACCAAAGACAATGCCTATCGGTTGGAGACGCAGCATCACCTTGATCAAGGTCGGGAAACCTTTGACGCCGACGTGGTGATTTTTGCGACCGGCTATCAACAGGCACGCCCGGCTTTTCTTGACTCCCTGGCCGGCGTTTTATCAACCACCGCTGATGGACAATACCGCATTGCCTCTGATTTTACCCTGGCACGACCAGGAGCCGAGGGGAACTGTTTGTTTGCCGTCAACGCCAGCATGCACCACCACGGCATTGCCGATCCCCAACTGAGCCTGATGGCTTGGCGTTCGGCCTGCATTCTCAATCGCGCCTTAGGCCGCAACCAGTTTGATTTAAGCACCACCCCGGCGATGATCCAGTGGCGCAGTGAGCAAGAAAAAGCCACCGCTTCAGCTTCCTTTGGTGTCTAACCGTCACCGTTTTAATATTTTCGTCATAATGATGAGACAGGGCGTATGAGAAAAAACATTAATAAATTTATCATGAATCAACTGGCGACATTTACGCCGACGTTCAAGACGAAATTTATCTATAAAAAGGCATTTGGAAAAAAATTAAACCTTAATCCGCCGGTGACGTGGAACGAAAAAATCAACTACCTCAAACTGAACGGTTACAGCAAAAATGCGCTGGTCACGCAGTGTGCGGACAAATACGCCGTGCGCGAGTATTTGAAGGCGCAGGGATGCGAAGAGATTCTCAATGAGCTGTACTTCGCCTGCGACTCGGTCGATGAGATCCCTTGGGATTCTTTGCCCGACAAGTTTGTCATCAAAGGCAACCATGGCTCCGGTTACAACCTGATTTGCCAGGATAAAAGCAAGCTGGACATCGGGCGCGCCTCTAAAATCATAGATAACTGGATGCGGGAGGACTATTGGAAGGTCTACGCGGAATTAAACTACAAGAAAATCAATAAAAAGATAATCGGTGAGAAGTATATAGAGTCAGCGGGCGGTCATGGCCCCGAAGACTACAAAATATACTGCTTCAATGGCGTTCCATACTGCACGTTACTTTGTGTCGGCAGGGACAAGGGCATGCCGAAATATTACTTTTTCGATAAGGACTTCAAGTTTCTGTGCTACAGCCAAGACTGCCTGGCCCTTGGCCCAGCAGAGATTGCGGCTTTTGTTAAGCCGGAAGGTTACGATGACCTTTTTGACTACGCCAGAAAGCTCTCGGCGCCGTTTGAGTTTGTCCGTGTCGATTTCTATATCTCCACTGGCAAAGTCATCTTTGGCGAGTTGACCTTCACACCCTCAGCCGGGATTGATACGGATATCCTCGAACCCACGGATATTCTGCTTGGGGAGATGCTTAAACTGAAATAACCGCGTGTGTGTTCAATAGCCCGCAAGAGAAGTCCCCCCGACACCCTGTGGCCCCGCAGGGTGTTTTTATTGGTGCGCAGCCAGTCTTGTTTCTTCAATGTTAATCGGCTCACAGAATCCATGCTCCATCGCCTTACGTGAATGCGACGTATCTTTCTGAAACTAATCTGGTTATGTGAATGTCCCTCTTTTCTCGTTCGGTTATCGCACGCTAATTGATTTAACAATATTGAAACTTATAGCTGCCGATGCTTTGATAATTAGGCGATTAACGAACCAAGTTTCGATAATCGCACAATTAGCGGCTTTGCCAGGGGAACGCCTGGTCGTATCCGCAGGGTTTATTTCGCCAGACCAACCCAGGAAACGCTCTATGTCCCAGCCAAACACGTTAGAAATTCAGTCGTTTATCAATGAAAACCCTTTCTCTCGTTACCAGTGGTTGATCCTGGTTCTGTGCTTTTTGACCGTGGCGTTGGACGGTTTCGATACCGCAATCATCGGTTTTATCGCTACCTCACTGGTACAGGACTGGGGGATTGAGAAAACCTCGCTGGGGCCGGTAATGAGTGCCGCCCTGGTTGGCCTGGCGGTTGGCGCGCTTACCGCCGGACCGCTGGCGGATCGTATCGGCCGCAAGACGGTGCTGGTACTGTCGCTGATCCTGTTCGGCGGCTTCAGTTTATTGACGGCCTTTGCCACCACGCTGCCGATGCTGACGCTGTTGCGCTTTTTAACCGGCCTGGGATTGGGCGCAGCGATGCCGAACGCAGCCACTTTAATGTCGGAATATGCACCGGAGCGTAAACGGGCACTGTTGGTAAACCTGATGTTCTGCGGTTTTCCGCTGGGATCGTCGATGGGGGGCTTCGTCTCCGCCTGGCTGATCCCGCATTTCGGCTGGCAGAGCGTGATGGTGTTGGGTGGGGTAATGCCGCTGCTGTTGGCGGTGGTGTTGATTGTCGCGCTGCCGGAGTCCGCGCGATTTATGGTGGTGCGCGGCTACCCGGCGCAGCGTATCGCTGCCGTACTTAAGCGTATTGCACCGCTCAATCTCGCCGAACCGCTGCACTTTAGCCTGAGTGAAGACGGGCAGGTAAAGAACAAGTCGGCGCTGGGGGTGATTTTCTCCCCTCGTTATCTGTTGGGGACGCTGATGCTGTGCCTGACTTATTTTATGGGACTGATGATTTTCTACCTGTTGACCAGTTGGTTGCCGCTGCTGATCCGTGAAACCGGGGCTTCTATCCGTCAGGCATCGCTGATTACCGCGCTGTTTCCTTTGGGCGGCGGTATTGGCGTGCTGATCATCGGTTGGCTGATGGATCGCATGAACCCGCACAAGGTGGTGGCGGTGGGCTATCTGCTGACCGGAGTGTTCGTCTGCGCGATTGGCTATGTCTACACCGATCCGTTGCTGATGGCCGTGACAGTCTTTATCGCAGGAACCTGCATGAATGGCGCTCAGTCTTCGATGCCTGCACTGGCCGCCGGTTTCTATCCCACCCAGGGACGGGCGACCGGTGTCGCCTGGATGCTGGGGCTGGGACGCTTCGGCGGCATTCTGGGGGCCATGAGCGGCGGGGTACTGATGCAAATGCAGCTGTCGTTCAGCACCATTTTTACGCTGTTGGCGATCCCTGCACTGGTGGCGGCACTGGCGCTGGTAGCCAAACACTTTTCCAGCAAAGCGGCGGCATTGCCCGGTTCGCTCAACAAAGCCTTATAAGGAGATAATCATGCGGACACAAATAGCGATTATTGGTGCCGGTCCAGCCGGATTGATGTTGTCGCACCTGCTGCATCTGCAAGGCATCGAGTCGGTAGTGCTTGAGTCACGCAGCCAACAGGCGGTGGAATCGACCATTCGCGCCGGGGTACTCGAACAGGGAACGGTGGATTTGCTCAATCAAACCGGGCTGGGCGAACGCATGCGCAGAGAAGGGGCGCAACATCATGGCATCCGGCTGGCATTTGGTGGCCAACAATACCGGATCGACTTGACGGAACTGACCGATCGGGCGATCACCGTTTATGCTCAGCACGAGGTGTTGAAAGATATGATTGCCGCACGGCAGGCCGCGCAGGGGCAACTCCATTTTGAGGTGGAGGAGGTGGCACTGAAGGGGCTGGACGGCGAAAGGCCGCAGGTACATTACCGCCACAACGGCGAACAACGATGGCTTGACTGCGATTTTGTCATTGGTTGCGACGGGTTCCATGGCATCAGCCGGGCCGCGATGCCCGGTGGGCTGCGTCAGGACTATACCCGGGTTTATCCCTTCGGCTGGTTCGGCATTTTGGTGGACGCGCCGCCGTCCAGCGACGAACTGATCTACGCCAGCCATTCACGCGGATTTGCGCTGATCAGCACCCGTTCGCCGGGCGTGCAGCGCATGTATTTCCAGTGTGATCCGGCGGAGAATGTTGACCACTGGTCAGACGATCGCATCTGGAACGAACTGGAAAGCCGGCTGGAAAATCACGATGGCTGGTCGCTGAAAAAGGGACGTATCTTCCAGAAAAACGTGGTTGGCATGCGCAGCTTCGTCACTGAGCCTATGCGCTGCAAGCGCCTGCTGCTGGCCGGGGACTCGGCGCATATCGTGCCGCCGACCGGGGCAAAGGGGTTGAACCTGGCAATGGCGGACGTCTGCCTGTTGTCGCAGGCGCTTGAGGCATTTTACCGGCATAAGAGCTGGCGGCGACTGGACAGCTACAGCGATGATGCCCTGCAACGGGTTTGGCGCGCCGAGCATTTTTCCTGGTGGATGACCAATATGCTGCACACCCACCAGGACGACAGCGCATTCCAGCAACGCCTGCAGCTTTCGGAACTGCAATACACCGTGAAGTCACGCAGCGCCATGACGGTGCTGGCGGAAAACTACGTCGGTTCGCCCTTTCAGATGATGTGAGTGAACACCATGGCTGGCCGGAGCCCGCCATGGTGGAAGGGATCAGAGCGGGGCGGAGGGGGATGCCGTTTGATCGTAGCCCCCCCAGACTGACTGATCGAAGTTAACGATAGAACCGGTCATCAGGCCGGATTCATCGCTGGCCAGGAAAGCGACGGTACGTGCCACTTCTTCTGGCTGAATCAAACGACCAAAAGGCTGCTCGGCGGCGGCTTTTTCCAGCCAGTTATCCTCGGCACCATGATATTGCTTCATTATGCGGTCTTCCCCTTCGGATGCCATCCACCCGATGTTCAGACCATTGACGCGGATCCGGTTGCGTAACAGGGCGTAGGCGGTGTTGCGTGTCAACGTAGCCAATGCACCTTTCGACGAACAGTAGGCGGAGATAAAAGGCTGCCCGGCCAACGCTGACATGGAACAGATGTTAACAATGCTGCCCGCCGTATTTTCACGACGCATAATTTTTATCGACTCTTGCATCAGATAAAACGGCCCGCGAACATTGGTGGCAAACATCTTGTCGAACAGCTCGGGTGCCGTATCGATGATGGTGCCGCGATCGGTCATGCCCCCGGCGTTGACCAGAACATCGACGCGGCCAAATAATTCATCTGTTTTAGCGATAACCTGGCGACAGTCTTCCACGGAAGATAAATCGGCGCGTACAAAAATCACTGGGGTGTCAGTTTCTGCATTTAACCTCTCAGCGATTTCTGCACCTTTTGCCTGGTTTCTTCCGCAAATAATCACCCCGGCAGCCCCTTGCTGGCTAAAATGGCGCGCGATTGCGGCCCCCAGCCCCTGCGTGCCACCGGTGATGACGGCCACTTTTCCGACTAACTGATCCATCATATATCTCCTTCTGTATAGCGATAGCCTGCCGCGCTGAGCGCTTTGCACAGGGTGTTATAGCCGAGACGGGCATACTCAAGGGGCGGCGCTTTGGCCGGATCCTGTTCGGCTTCAACCACAAACCATCCCTGATAACCTATAGCGGCAAGCTTATTAATGACGGCGGTGAAGTCGATGGATCCATTGTTGCGCGCCGCGAGAAATGAAAAAGGGATTCATATAGTTTGGGAAACTATAAAGCCGCTATCTGATTATCAAAATAAGCGGCTTTTGTGTTGTTGTACGTTATGCCCTGGCTGAAATCCTCATCGCATCTTCAACGGTGGCCAGGTTCAGACACCGAGCAATTGCAAAGGTACCATCTGCTCTATTCGTCTGAGCTGCTTCAGAAAGATAGGTGGTGCCAATCCATAAGAAATTCGTCAAGCCAGCAAAATTAGCCAGGTGGCCATTAGATGAAGTGCCTTGCTGAGTAATGTTGCCATCCTGATAGCCGGACACTGTCCCATTCAGTGGGTCAAACAAGCCTGCGGAATTAGCGAAGTCCGCGTAAGGTGAGTGTGTTGCAGCAACATAGCTCCCAGATGCGACAGGAATGATGTTTGTGGCTACATACTTCCAAGGGTTCGATATGGTAGGCGTTCTACGCGTCTCCATGAACGCATATGTAGCGTTTGCAACTCCCCATCCAAGCGTTAATCCTGCATTATCTGCAATGCTTAAATCACGCATACGGGCACTTAAAAGCCACGGTGAGTTTGTTACAGACTGAACGGCTATGGCGGTTTCAGAGCGCAGATATGTGCCCCCATTATTGAGTACAATCCTGATTGCTCTACGGCTACCAGACGTGTCGATTGTGATTTTGGGCGGTGGATTAACGGTGCCATCAACTGTTACTGGTATAAAGTCTGGGCCAACGAGGGAATAGACCTTTAGAACATTGTTATTCTGGTCAACTTTGAGGCCTGCATTGACTGAAGGCCATGCCGAAACGCGCGAGTAAAACCCATTATTAGCAATAAATTTAAACTCTTCCAAAGTATCGGCCTCATCGGGGATGAACCCGCCATCTGCGATAACCCTGGCCCGGTGAGTTGCATAAAGTAATTCAGGATTTATACGGTAACCCGTCATATCTATGCCTTCTAAAGCCCCTGGAAGAACGGGTTTGCCTGAGCGAATAATAGCTGTCATTTCATTGTGCTCCAGTTAAACAGGTAAGCGAGCCAGCACAGACCAATTCCACATGTGCTGGGCTGAGTATTTGCTCATTAGCGGTGAGGTGTCGCGGATATTCACTAACGGAAAAATCCAGTTGTCATACGGTGGCGGGAAGCCGCCAGTGTCGGTGGCATTAAAGCCAAGCCGGATAAAGTCGCCTGAGGTAGGCGCATGATTCAGGCCCCACTCAAAGGTGAAATCGTCCACTTGTTCGAAGTGATTTACCGTTGCGGTGCCTTTCTCGAAATCCAATCCGGCGAACGGAGCTGCCCCGAGCGTCTCGTAGTCTATTGCCAATGGGTAACCCAGCGGGGTTGTCTCAAACTCACCGCGCAGAACGTTACCAATAACAGTAAATTTTTTCGGTTGGACAGGGTTCCACTTGCGGCGCGTCGTGTTGCTTGGGTCAAAGAGCGTCCAGTAAATAGCTTGCCCTACGTGCTCATCGAGCCACGAATAACCGCGCTGCTGCAGGTGTTGCTGGTCAAGCGGGTAAAGCCTGTTGTGTGGATATTTAGGCGTTGATAAAACGACATCATCGCGGTCAAGCGATAACTGCCACTGGTCTTGCGCAATGAAATCACCATAGATGATATCGCCGCTAGTCGGGCTTACAGTGCGTACCCGAGAACCAAGCTGATCAATAAATATGATGGGTTTCTGCGTCTGCCCAGTGGCCGATTGAATGCCGTTTTGAAGGTCATTTGTCCATTCATTCACATCGCTGTAATACTGCCCAATAGCGTTAACTAACGCGCTATTAGCTTCGCCATGCGAAATGACCTCTGCCGGGATAACCGGTTTCTTTCCCATCGCCAAGACTTGACGAGCAAACTCTTTCGCGGTCGCCATTCCTGCTTCAAAGGACGGAGTTCCCTTTTTCAAATCATTATAGGCTGCCCCTCCTTTTGCGTGCGTTCTTGTCGCCATCGTCGGCATCGCAATATTGTTGTCGCGACACGTTCTGAGGATGTGCTGTACTGCACCAGGGCCACGTGCTTGGACAGGAGAATCTAAATCTGTCATTGCTCCCAGCTTTGCCGGGTCGAGGTTCTCACCGTTGACCAGCCCCCTGTCCTGACCTTCGCCTGAAAACATCAGTGCTGAACCATCAAGAGACGCATCATGCGTTACGATGCTTTGCCCAGCTTGCGTAGCCGCAAGAGATTGTCCGGTTACGAGGATGAGATACACATAGACAGTATCTGGGTCTAGCTCTCTCGCTTTGTAGTCGCCTTGTGGCGGTGTTTTAGAAATGACTCCGGCATATACCTGCCCATTCTTTCGATATGTAAAAACGATACCATCAGCAGTAATTGGCGTTGCACCGACTACAGTTTCACGCGCCCAAATTGGCTTCTCATCTCGACTATCAGCAAATAATGCCAGCTTCCCATCAATGACTTTAATCAACGATGTGACGATACTTTCCAGGTCATTTACGGCTACTGACATGCCTGCTAATCGAAGCTTTAAATCAGGCCCAACATAACCCCACGCTTTTTTTAATGTGCCGTCGGTTTCGCCAATAAAATGAATACCTTCCATCTGATTTGATAAATCGAACTCACCCAGCCTGGAAAGTCTGTCTTGCACCGCATCAGGCAACCCTGCCAAGCGCAGTTTCAAAAACTCATCAATGCCAGCGGCCGCTGTACCATCAGCAGTTTCAAAGAGATGATGCCAACCAATAACTTGATTAGAACTTTGCCAATCGCCAAGGAAGTTGAGGCGCTGCTGGAGCTTATCTCTCATCCCGGCAAATTGGGCATAGTTCAAGTCATCAATAAAGAATGGTGACTTAAAATCATCTGACAAGATCGCAAATAGAAGTCCTTCCATCTGGTTTGAAAGGTCTTCAGGCAGGGTCTTATTTAAAAACTGCATTTGTACGTTGAGAGATTTAACCAAAGCCCCTGAAGGCGAGGTTTGCTGATTGCCAGTCTCGTCAAGAACAGCCATGGGAGTACCAGCGTTATTGCGGAAAACGCGATACAACTCGCCAGGTGAGTTGGAGATCACATTGTAGAAATAGCCATCAGGTACGCCATCAAGCGGGTCAACACCAGCCTCTTCAGTTTCATATACACGGCCAGCATCTCGTGTCCTCATGATCGCCGTGGCAAGTTGGTTGAATGCGAACTTATTCGGAGTGATGTTCGCCATCTTCAAGACGTTAAACATCTCCATCATCACGATGTTGAACCAGTCGGCACCAGGCCAGGTTGCTTTGTCCTTTTCTTCAGTGAAAAATAATGGCTTTTCACTATCGACAGGGTTTACTGGCGGCATTTCTGGAACGCCACTTTTATTATCAACATGGAACATTAATAAATCCCCTCTGGCTTATTCGGCCATTCAATATCCGGTGCTGTAGATACATCAACACGGCTAAGTAAAACTCGATATTTCGACCAAGCTTCGAAAAGTTCACTTTCTTTCTCAGTTGGATCGCCAAACTTAATGGCATCAGAAAGTACAGATATCTGGGAATCAGCTTCAACACGAAGATTGGTTCGTATGGTTCTTGCGGTCTCAATGTAACCTTCTTTTTCTGCCGCAAGGTTCTTCACCCATTTGTCACCTACCCACTCATCATACGAAGAGTTAGGTGGTAATAAGGTATATACGCTATCGATAGGGCCAACCTCTTGAACTACACGAGGTTGTTTATCTAACGTGCTATAAACTTTTTGCCCACGATGGTCTTCGACATAAACCCACTCAGTATCTGTCCATTGTGGCGCATAGCCTTTTTTTTCTTCAGGTGGTGCCATAAAAGTACAACCAGCAGGAAGGGTAAAATATGGAGTGTCGATATACAAAACATCGCCAAGTTGGCTGTAGTATTTTTGCCCAACTTTGTCCTGGTACTGCTGCCATTCACCATTTTCAAAAAGATACACAAAACCGGGTTCTTTCTTTGGCGGTTCTATAAAAATGGCATCATCGGGAATAATGTCATTGATATCGACCACCACCGAACCCACGCCGTATTTATTCCAGTAACGGACACCACGGTTATCACGAACGTAATCCCATGAGGTGCCATTCCATATGCCAGTAAAACCGTCGTGTGGCTCACACTTCACCGTGGTGGTATTGGCTGGCAGACCGGTATTTTTGGGAATAACGGTTAATCCGCTGCCAATAAATACGCCCTTAATATCGAAATGAGAAAGCCATAACGCCTGGTCAGTGTCCGAAAAATTAAATTCACTCATTATGCGAGTCTCACTATGTAGTTAAATGCGACGTTTTTAACTGTAGTTTCTGCGTTACCGTCGCCGTTCACCCGCCCAGTATGGCCGTGCCAGCCGATCGCCACGTCGTGCGTGTGCGCCGGGAGTGGCTCAATCAGGCCAAAGTCGGTAAAGCCCCGGTCTTGATCGAAGGTATGGCGAGAGCTTTCCCCACCATCCAAAGATGTGTTAGAGCGATACGATTTTAATTTGAGCTGATACGCTCCGTTTGGCGTGGTTTGACGCGTCCCAAGGTCTGCACTGTCGATTTCCAAACCATGAACGTGATATTTATTCCCGTCGTCTTCATAGCTCAACAGAGCGCGTCCCGAGGCGGGTAGCGCTTTAATTGTCCTACCCCGTAAATCAGGGATAACCAAGCCAGGATACGCAGTCGCCAGCTTAGGGTAGACTGAGCCGTCGAATGCCTGGCCGACCATCAGAGCGAACCCGCTCGGTGCCGACGAACCCGGCCATGGAAAAGGTATGCCCACCGGCATCATGTAGTCGGTGGACATCAGGCGAATGGCCTGGGCGAATTGATCCAACTGCGTCTTGTCCGGCGCAAGACCGGCCAGCTTGAGCACGTTGACCATTTCGGCCTGGATAATGTTGAACCAGTCCGCACCTGGGTATGTCGGTTCGATACCTTCACCGCCTTCGGTGAACCAGCGTGGCTGGTCAAATAACTGGGCATGTAACGGCGGCATATCTGCCACGCTGCTGGCGTTGTCGATGTAATACATTCACTCCACCTCGAAAATATATTCGTAGCCGTAACCGGCCAGGCGATATTTGGTTAATACGCATTCCAACATTTGCGTGTGGTATTCAATTAACGGCGTCAGCACATCTTCAACCACGGTAAAACGCGTTACCGGCGTGTCATGCACCGTGATGGATAATAAAAACCGGTAACGTTTGGGATAAATTCGGGCCATGCAATTACGTAGGCAGTGATGCGGCAATATTTCACGTACCGTAATATCGAACCCCAACGCCCGCGCCACGTTTTGAATTTGCCAGGGAGCTAGCCCGCCTTTGCGGTGGTATTTCTCCACCACAGCGGCACGGCGCGAAAAGAAATCACTGTTGGGAATATTGCACTCCGGCAACCCCAAATAGGTTTCCCACTCGGGCAGGAGCTGCACGGTAGTTTCCGGGCGCATTTCCGCCAGCAATAAATCGGCGTTGATTTCGAGGCGATTTAAACGGTGGCTAACGCCCTTTATAAGCGCTGTTAAATCGGCGGTTTCTTCACGCGGCCAGGCACGGCCACGCGGCATCATCTGTTGTATGGCGTCCTGCCACTCCGTTACGCTGTGGGCCATACCACCTCCGTCAGGGTCAGCAGCTCGCCGCTGGCGCTGGTGATGTCGCTGTTGATGTCCAGTGTGTAGTCGGCCACGCCGGTGGCGGTACCGATAGCGGTGCGCAGGCTAGACAGCAACAGCGTTGACCCCGGCGACAGGGTCTTCTGCAGGGCGATGAGGTTCGCCAGCGTAGCCTTGCGCGTCTCGTCGGTATCCGGCACCAGTTTGATGGCGGGTCTGACCGGCTTGAGCGTCAGCGTGATGATCCACACCTCAATGCCTCCAGGCTTGCCGACAAAGTTGCCGGTGGCCGGGTCGGCATGGCGGAACAGGTAGGCGTTCATTGCCGTGCGGTCAGCTGCGGTTGGCGTGATGTCCGGGCGACCGTCATACACCCAGGCCAGCCCCACGGTACCACCGCCGTGCCAGGCATCCCACGCCCAGGCGCGGGACACCCCGGCCACCTCGCGCGCCCAGATGACGTAATCGTGCACCGCGCCGCCCACCGGTGGGTTGCGTTTGCGAAACAGCAGGCGGTCCAGCAGCTCGCTGATGGGTTCAATGTCGGTGCCGCCTTCCAGGCCATTAGCGTCCACTGCGCCGACGCTCTCCACTCCGGGGATGGGCGACACCAACGTGAGCGAAGTCTCGGCGTCGAGATTGCCGCCCGCACCCACGTCGTCGGCCTGAATGGTGATGGTCTGCACGCCGTTCACCGGAGCACTCGCGGTGATGACGTGGAAACCTTTGCCATTACGGGCTTGCATCTCTGTGTTCAGCGGGATGGGCTGCGTGCCCTTGAAGATGGCATTGCCGACCCCATAGGTCGCCGCCTTGCGGATCACACCTTCGGAGCTGGCGGTATCGATAATGGTCTGGTCGTCGGATTTGAGCGACGGTACCACCTGGTCGGAAATCCATGTCTGGTAGTCGTAGACGTCGCGAACGGCACCGCTGAAGGCGACGTTGATAGCGCGCTCGACGCCCACCGGTGGCAGCTTCTCGCCCAGTTCAATCTCGATATCCTGCTCGCCGGTTTTGATGAGCTGGCGTAGGCTCTGCACGTTAAAGGGCATGGTTTAACGCCTCCCAGCGCTTTTTGATTTCGACGGTCAGGGCGGCTTTGCCCGGGCGGGCCAGTACAACGGAAAAGTCGATACGGTCAGACGAGACGATGGTGGCGCTGACCTGAGCGGTACGAGCATAGCCGTTTTGCAGCAGGGGTTGCATTGCCAGGCTGGCGTAGTTCTCCACGCGCAGACGCACGCTTTCCGTGAGCTTCTCGCGGTCGAGAAGCCACAGTTTGGAACCCCATGAAAAATCACTGAAGGAGTCGCCCGGCCAGCCCCGACGGTCATCTGTGCCGTCGGGAATGACGTCGCTATCGGAAGCCTGGGAGTCGGTGAAAAGACAAATCAGCACTAAAGTAACAAGGCCTTCGTCAGACGAAAGGCCATTGTGGGTTACTTCGATATCACCGCCTGCGGGGAGGTGCCAATTTATTCTGATGGTCATAACGGTTTCGTTGTATCAGCACCGTCGCCATCCTTGTGAATATGGTCAAGGAAGCTTTTCCCCTGAACCTGAATATCTTCACTGAAGTTGGTGGGACCGGTGAAATTAATGAGTTTACTCACAATGTCACAGGACTCTTCAGCAACCAGATTAACCGCTTTCCCCCTTATTTCTATGACGCCGTCTTGCTTGAGGGTGATGGTATGGCCCTCACTGTGATACACGCAAACGTCGCCGGGGTCCAGTCCCCTGGGGCGGGATTTCTTGTCCTCAACGGCAATGGCGACCATGCCCGAACGTCGCCCTCCAACAGCCACCACAATCGCTTCAGAACCGGGTGGAGGCACCGATGACATGCCGTAGTTCTGGAAGCGTTCGACGCTGTCGTTGGTCTCGTTCGCCAGGGTTTGCACCTGGAGGTTTTGCCGCCCCAGGCTGTCGGTCACGATACGCACCACGGCCCGGTCCACCATCAAGCGCACGCGGCGGCCCATTGACGTGATGGAGCGGGCAAAGTTCGCCGGATTCAGTCCCATGTGGCCTCCGATTTGGCGGTTTTCTTCGCCTTGCCTTTCTTGCCCTTGGCCTTCTCGACGGGCATATCCATCGCTTCCGGCGGCACCAGGCTCAGCACGGTGATCCGGCCATTGTCATCGTGGGAAAACGACACGGTCTTAATCAGCCATGTCTCCTTCAGTTGCTGAATGGGGTCGTCGATCGGCACCAGGATATTGGTTTGCCACAAGGGACCGGTGTCGCCGTTTTCCCGCCACCCGGTCACCGTAATCTCGGTGGTGTTGGCCTCGCCCAGGGCGCTGGCCTTGTACCACTCCCCGCGTGCGCTGGCACCGCTCACCGTCAGGTTGTCTTCGTTCACCAGGATTTTCGGGCGGTAGCGGTTGATCTCCGGGTCGCTGACCACCGTCTGCCGTCCGCCGACCACCTTGGTGGGCTGGTCGTCCCAGGTTCCCCCACCGGCGGCCACCGAGCCTTTGACGATGTATTGACTGGCGCGCTCACGCCAACTGAAGCGCCCCCGGGCCGCCAAGATATTCTGGCCCAACACCAGGGAGACCGTAGCGCGCCGGGTGGATGAACGGGTGATAACCAGTCGCCCCAGGGCGTCGGAGGTCATCAGCACGCCGCGCTGTTTTGCCAGGCGATCGAGCAGCTCGAAAGCCGTTTCACCCTGTTCCAGGGTCACGCCGCCAAAGGCGTCGCCGGTATCGGTCTCGGTGATAACCTGGATATTGTAGGGTTTGCAGACGGCCGCAGCGATTTTCTCCAGTTTCTGTCCGCTCCACTGGCCGGACTTATCGACCACCGAGCTGTCCACCAGGTCGCCGGTCTTGTCACGGCCCATCACCCGCAGCGAGACGTTCTGTGCGTCATAGCTGGGAATGAAGTCGTCGATATAGCCCGTCAGCACACGGTCCTGGTCGATGGTGACGGTACACGGCATGCCTTGCTTGATGGCGCGCGGTGCGGCCTGTGACCACTGTGACGTCACCGTCAGGTCGAACTCTCCGGCGATGCTGTCCAGGCTGCGGTTGACGGTCATCGCGGTCCAGCCACCCCAGATTTTGCCGTCCACGTTGAGGGTTAACTCATCAGGCATTGTCGATCACCTCGATAATTTGACCGGGTTGAATGAAGGCGGGATAGCGTAGCCGGTTACGCAGCACTAGGCTGTCGCGCTGCTCGGCGTTCCCCAGTTCGCGCCAGGCCAGCAACGCCACCGGCAGCGTGTTAGCCGGCGACACGCGACGCAGCTCCGGCAACTGGACGCTGCGCAGGCGCACGTCGTTGACCACCGCAAAGCGCAACTCACGCAGCGCCCGCCACAGCTCGCGCTGCCCGGACTCCACCGCGATGATGGCTTGCTCGCCCAGCAGTGCGGCCAGGTCATCACCGGCGCGCTGCGCTTCCTGGCTGGTCGCAAAGGTCGCAGTGGCGATGGTCTCGGCCTTGGCCGCCAGGACAGCGGTGACCACCACCAGAGTGAAGTCGGTGATGTTGTCGGCCATTGCCGGGGAGACATCGACCAGGGCGGTGGGCGTGACGCTGCTGGCGAACCCGGCCTCGGCATCCACCGCCACGTTGTCGGACAGGGACTTGGTCGCAGCCTGGGCGGCACGGTCACCGTCCCACTTGTCGCGCAACTGGTCATACACCTGCAACGCCCACGGGGCCTCGGTGACCAGGTCTTTCATATCGCTGACGAGGTTTGTGACATCGCGGATCAACTCGCCAGGCGTCGCCACCATGATGCCCGCCAGGTCTTTGAAACGGTTGAGGCGGTCCATCCAGTCATTGAGTTCATCCGGCAACGTTGGCAGGTTCGCCACCAGACCCTGCATGTCGTCCAGCAGCGTGTCCACCATGCTGCCCAGACCATCGATAGCCCCGAAGTAATCGCCGTTTGCCAGGGCAGCTTTTACCTGGTCGGCGGCGCTCAGGGTGGTGGCCGTCGTGTCTTCCTGGGCGGAGGGGAACAGCTGTTGACCGGCCTCGAAGACTTCAAAGCTGACATAGACGATGCCGCCTTCCTCGGTGCTCAGGCGGTGGGTGACCTTACCGGCCTGTACCTGCTGCACGCCATACCAGGGATGCACCAGCTCGCCCGGGCCTGGGGTGTTGAGTGCAGCCAGCAGCTGCTTGAGCTGCGTCAGGTAGCCGTCGCCCAGGAGAATGCCGGTGACCTGCTGCTGGGTCAGCACCGCGCCGTTGTCTTCAGTCCAACCCACTTCCTTGCGTGGATATTCGCGGGGGATGGCTCTGCGGCCCCCGTTACCCTCGATGTCCTTGACATAGAACGCCACGCCCCGGAACGAGGCGTCATGCAAATCTTCCCATTCAACTGCCATCAGTCTTGCTCCACATTACGCACGCCGCTGGCGGCACTCAGGGTCACGCCTGGCGCATTCACATTAACTTTTGTGACCTGTACCCGGTCATCTTTAACCGTCACCTCGATGTTGCCCTGGAGCTGTTGAGGAACCATCGGATAGGCCGGGTTCTGGTTTTGTGGCTGGAGCGATGCCCACGGTGATGGATCCTGATACGTAGGCGCTGAGGTAAACCAGTTTTTGACGTCTGACCACATGGTCGAACGGTCGGCGTTTTCCTTAGCGCGTTTGAGTAATGCCGCTCGCTCTTCGTCGTTTTTGGGGAATGGGACCAATGACGCGATTTCAGTCGCGGTGTTTACGGCCATCCCAACTAATCCACCCGTATTGCTTTTTGGTTTACCTTCAGGAACTCCGGGAATGTCGCCACCGCCCATACCGCCACCAGGCATGTTGGTGACATACACCGGCATCACCCCGGAGCCAAAGACATCTGCAACACCTGCGGGGATACCTTTCTTGCCAGGGCGTAAAAAGTCATAGGCACCTTTGCCAATCTGGAAAGCCTTGCGAGCAACCACCAAGCCGCCGGTGGCAATTGCCACGTTCTTGCCGATCTCCAGCCAGTTCTGGACCGTGTCCTGGTCTACGGAGTTCAGCGCGTCGGCCAGCTCTTGCACTGGAGATGCCAGTTGATTGGTGGAAAACTTGTCCCAGACGTTGCTGAGGCTCTGGATGGCCGAGGTAAAATCTTTGGCCGCATAAGCCGCATCATTCATGATGCCGGTACCATCCCCGACCACAGCTTGATATCGCTTGAGGTTTTCGGCACCTTTACCCGATGTGACACTGCTGATAAGCAGGATACTGTCCTGATTAAATCCCGCCCCTAATAAACGCGCGCTCTGTTTTTCAGCCCCCTTGTTGCCTGACTTTTTGGCTACCTCACTTAGCAGTGTTGGTAATTCGCGCATACGTCCATCTTTACCAAATACATCAATCCCGTTTGCTTTTAACGCCTTGGCAACCTTAGGATTTTGCAGGTCACGAATGAGGTTTTCTGTCGCCGTAGCTGCGGTATCCCTGTCACCAGTCGCATCAATGGCTGACTCCAGCACTACGCCAACATCTTTTACCCCAGCAACTCCGCGACCACCTGCGGCCGCATACATCGAGAAGGCTCTAACGCCTTTTTCGGCAATATCCTTCAGCTCAAAGGCGCCTTCCTTACCCAGTCGGTTTAGCGTATCCATCGCCAGTATGGCTTCACGCTCATTCTGTATTTGGAATTTGGTGAAGTTGGAAAATAGTCCCCCGATTGATTCGCCAGTACCGCCAGAACCGGCGATGGAGGCCGAAATTGCGTTACGGTTTTTATACCCGAAATCGATATCACCCGTGACGGTGCCGACCTTTTCAACGGCGCTCACCACTTCACTGTCATCGACCCTGAATTTAATGGATGCATCCTGCATCCCACTCAGCATGGTGGACATCTCCGCCCGGGTTTTCTCTGCGGCGATCCCCATTCGAGTCATCCTGCGATCAACCTGGGTAAAGTTGCGGAGCATGGCGCTACCCGCAAATCCCGCAACTATCCCCGTGTAGCGGCTACCCAGTGCATCGAGACCCCGTCCGGCAGCTGCACTGGTGGCCTTTACTAAAGCCATGGCCCGCTCATTACGACGGGCGAACTCGGACATGTTGGCCCCGTACTGTCTGGCCTTGGCGGTCAGATTGCCCGCAAGGTTGATGACGATTTCAGTATCAAGGCGATTTGCCATGCTGCTTCCTCAACTGAGCTGTGATGCGGAACAGCTGCCGCAAAGGCAACTGTTCCAGGTACGACACGCTGAACCGCGCGGAGAGGTTGACGAGAAGATTACTGAGTGCCGTCGCCAGCGGCATCAGCTCGCCCCCTGTCAGCGACCTCCGTCAGCAGGTCGTCCAGTTCATCAGCCTGAGTCGTCAACTTATTCAGGTCTTTTGGATGGAGCTGATAAAGCTGCTTCAGGCTCAACGGCCCAGGAATGCTGCCAATGGACGCAATCTGACGGCGCAGCAGCTCCAGTCCCATTAGGACCTCGGAGCAATAGGCCACCGCTTTGCCGTTATCTCCGATGACTACACGCTCAGCCGCCAGCTGTGCATCAACGATGTCTTTCGACTCCAGTTCGCGCAACGTCACCTCCATGTGGGTGGCTTCATCCGTCGTGCCTTTTCCGGTCACCAGACCGTGGATCAATGTCACTGTCATCTGTGCCATGCTTACACCTTCACGCATCGGGTGCCGATGAAGGTCACTTCGATTTGTCCGCTGTCTTCGGCCAGACTGGCCGGGTTTTCCGCTGCCGCACCGGTCACCATGTAGCTCTGGCCGTTGTCACCCTCAAACATGACAGTGACTTGCTCCCATTGGCCAATCTCAATCACGTCCACGTCATCCCGAGCCGCCAGTGTGACCTGGACTGTCGGGTGGGTGGTCTTGCGGGAGTAGCCCCAGTTCTTACCACCGCCGCTGTGCATCGTGCGGTTATAGCCGCCGGGGTTCAGCGTGGACGTCCCTTTGGTCGGCAGTTCGCGTCCGTTCACGCGAATCGATGCTTCACCTAAAATCATGTTGCCCCCTTAGAGCTTGAACTGGATGAGGCCTGCCAACACACGCAGTTGGTTCACCAAGTTCGGGTGGATAATGAAATTCAACCTGTTCTTATCAGCGCTGTCCCGTGTGACCTGCAACGTGTCCTTGTAGTCATCAAAATCCTCGACCAGCCCGGCTGGCTCCAGCTCTGTGATGAATATGTCCAACAGCTCCTGGGTGCATAGCTTCGGGGTCATTACCGGCTGGCCTGGCTCCAGCGTCGCCAGCACGTCGTCGTCGGCCAGCTTGTGGCGCGGGTAGCGGGTACTAAAGCGGTTTTTGATGACGTAGCGGATATGGCCCAGCGTCGCCGGTGACGTGATGTCTAAGTACGACACATCGGCATCGCCTAATCGGTTGACGCGATATGTGGTTATTTCGCGCTCGATACAAACATTGCCGCCCGCATCGACGTTGTGCGTCGCTACGCCATCAAACAGGTGCAGGTTGCGTTCCTGCATATCCCAGCGCACCGCCTTGTCCGGCGGCAAGATACCTGGCAGTGCCAGCGTCTGGAGTGGGCGCGCCGGGTCGATCGCCAGGTGATAAGCAGCAACGGCGCCATAGGCAGCAGCCCACAAGTACGGCGGCTGCGGCGCGAGGTTGGTCCCGATCGACGTGATGAGGAAGTCGTTGCGCGTACTGCCCCATGTGCCGGTCTGCGCGTGGGTCCCGCGCATGCCGGTGTAGGCGATGGCTTCAATCATCTTGAGCGCGCCCCAGCGGTTCACCAGTTCGTCGCGCAGCGTGTTGAGGCTCGCCACGTCGTTGAACGGGCAGATGATATGGTTGAACCACTCATCACCCAGGGCGGCGACCACAGGCATCAGGTCCGGGGTGCCTGTGCCTCCGGTGAACGGCGTAGTCGCAATGCTCAGGCCCGCCGGGGTCTGCTCGCCTGGGTAGTAATTGACGCGCACGTCCTGATCATTGCCGGTCTGCCCGCGCCATTTGGCCGTGAGCGTCACCGTCTCCGGCTCGTTGGCCTTGGCTTCCGCCTTGACCGGCAAGGTGCCTTTGGCATTCACCGCCGCAATCACCGCCGTGGCGACGGTAGCAGCACTGTCATCCGCCTTGACGCCGACCTGGACGGACTCGCCACAGACCAGCAACGCCAGCGTCCCGGCTGCTGTCGCCTTGCCGGTGACCTTCAGCGCTGACGTGGCCGCCGCAGCAGTCTGGTCAGTCAGTTCGGCCAGACCCATCGCCCAGGTTTCAGTGTAAGTGTTGCCCTTGCGCAGGGCCTTGAGCATCTCGGCCAGCATGGAGCCGCGACCGTAGAGCACCTCGGCGCTGCTGTCACTGGTGATGCGGTTTTGCGTCAGCACCGGTGCGGTGCCGGTATCGCCCTGGAAACCCAATACCAGGATTTTGTGTTGCTGCGCCGGTGCGCTGTCCAGTGCCAGGGAATTGTCGATTTCAATCACGACCAGCGGCACACGCAGGTCATTGGGAATGGTGCCTAACGACATGTTATTTCTCCGCCTTGGTGGATTTGACAGCCGGGGCTTGCGCGTCGGCTACATGGGTTTCCGGCACAGGGAAGTCACTGACCGTGACATCGCCTTCGCTCTGGCGTCGCAGCCAGAAGGCAGTCAGCGCCAGCGATTCGCCGTCAGGGGCCAGCAGCGCGCCGTCAGGTTTGCGGACCTGCAACGTCTTCGGGCTGGGTGTTATCAGTTTCATTTTCATTATCTTGCTACTCTCGCACGTTGATCACGCCGTTAATTTCGTCTCCGCCATGTGCGGAGGCCGTCATACCCAGCCGGAGGAAGTCCGGCAGTGTGGTGATGTCCACCTCTTCATCGAGCTTGAATTCCTGACTCCAGGTCACTGCCCAGATGGTCACACCCAGGCTGTCCAGGTTGCCGCTGTAGATGTTGTCGGCTGTGATATCCGTCGCCTTGGTCTCTGCACCCAGAGTTTTGGCCGCACTGGGGAGGGTTAGCCGACGCGCCAGCTTGGCGACCATGACTTCCGCCCGCAGGTCGCGGCCATAGCCCCAGGTATCAGTCGCCATCACGTATGCTGCCCAGGTCACTAGCCCGACCATGCCGCCAGGCTGATGGCGGATATTCCGCACACGCAGCGCGGCCAGGCGAACACAACCATCACGGCCCGACAGGTAGCGCTTCACGTCATCCGGGCTGCTGAACTGGCCGATATGGCGCTCCACCGTCTTCACCTGGTCGGGGTTGTCTCCCAGCAGTTCCGGCTTCAGCCAGGCCACAATCCGCTCAGCGGCGCTCACTGTACTGCCGGTAGTGACCAGGCTCGGGCGTTCTGTACTCACGGCAAGACCTCCTTCCAAAAGTCGCCAATCACGTGCAACAGCTCGTTGCTGTTGGCGTTCGATAAGCCCAGCCATTCACGCTGGGGAATATTCATCATGCGGCTGTGCGCACCGACGCTCTGCCATACCGGGTGTTTCAACGCCCGGCCAAACGTCTGGCGAATGAGGCGCTGATGGGGACCCACCGACACGCTGCCGCTGAACCCTTCCTGATGAACGCCCGCATACTTGAGTGGCGACCCCACCCGCACCTGGTTGCGTTCGGTGACATATGTGATGCTGTCGAGCAGATCACCGTTACCCAGCAGCAGGCTCTGGTTACCGTGGCGAGTCTTGGCATAGCTGGAACTCCAGTCCTGCCACGGCACACCGCCGGGGGATTCCTTCTCGCTGGTAATGCGGCGACGGGTCTGGGACTCCGCCACTGCGCCGATGCTGTCGAGCAGCTCCGCCCGCAGGCTGTTGTCCGCCAGGCGTTCCATCGCCATCTTGATGTCGGCGAGCTTGGCCGCGCCCAGGACTTCAACATGAATACCCATCAGAGCACGCCTTTCAGGCCATTACGGGTCATCAGGCGCGGGTTCTCGCCGACCATGATGACCTTGCCGCCGGTGCCTTCCACTGGTTGCTCGGTCGTCGGCAAGCCCAGATCACGTTGGCCATTCGCGATTTCCTTTAGCGTTTTGATGGCATCTTCATAGCGCTTACGAACCAGCTCAGTCGCCTGGTTATCGCGGTCAGCCAGCCAGTAGAAGGCGATAGAGATCGCCACCCGGTTCAGAATGCGGGGAACCGCTGTCTCAAGTGGCAGCTTGTACCGGCGAGACAGTAACGAGTTGATTTCTTCGTCGGTGTCGTCCAGCACCTGGCTAATAGCGGTCTCGTCGAGCTGTTGCGTCTCCGGGTTCATGGCGACGTTCCAGACAAAGGATCCGTCCGCTGTCAGCAGGTCTTCACGGGTGGCGTAGTGCATCATGCCTCCGGGTCTTCGGTGGTGATGGCATCCACCACGGTGACGCGCAGATGGGGTTCTGCTTTCAGGCGTTCGGCAACAGCGACACTGATATAAGGGGCCAGAATATCAACCTCCAGCTCCGTATCGACGAACGCATGGACACCCGCGTGCGGCCAGAACTGCCCGGCACGGTAGAACCCATTGGGAGACACGGCTTGCACCAGCAACACCACCATTGAGGTGGGTTTCTCGTCATCAGCCTGCCCTAAAATCTGGTTCCGCACGTTCTCGAGCTGCTCCGCATCCATTGCGTCGTCTGTCACGGACAGGGTGATGATGCTCTCGGTCAGTCCAGATGTTGCCGGAGCCGGTTGCGGTGGCGTACTGGGCTGGATAAGGGGCTGATAGTGTCCTGTAACAGTCGGAGTAATAATCGGCGCTTCAGGCGCATTAACTTCTGCTGGAGCTGTCTGACCGACTTGCTCCGACTTTTTCTTGATTGGCTTCCCACTCACTGTTCCATCCTCTTTGATGCTTTAGCGGGCGTTTAAACACCCGCTAAAGCTGGGGTAAAAGCGGTTAACGTGCCGTCAGTTAAGGTGCTGGTGCTGCCGGGGTGACGATGAACGGGCTGTTCAGGATGTCCACATCCTGGTAATAGATGTTGGAGTCACCTCCATCGACCAGCATGGCGTCGATAATTTTCTTCGCTGGTGCACGGTTTTTACGGCCTACCACCAGCGTGGTTGGTCGAATGCCCAGCGGCTTGCCGTCTGAACGCTGCATTCCCTGGAGGACTTCCACGGCTTTCTCGTAGTTCGCAACTGTCAGCGGTGCACGCGAACCCACAGCGGTCTGCCAGAAACCAAACCCAACGTTACAACGGCCATCAACGCCATACAGGAACTCGTTATTCAGGAACGTATGCTCGCTGTTGAGGTCATCCAGTGAGACGAATTTAAACGGACGGCGGTTCTGGTACAGGATGGGTTTCAGCACCTGAGACTCATCAATCAAGAACCACGGTTCGCCAGTCTCTGCCCCCGTGCCTACGATGTTGCTGTAGGTGCCCCCAGCCATAGGGTGATCGGTGTCGAAGAAATTCTGGCCGTCAAAACACAGCGTATTGAAGCCTGCAACTAACAACGGGAAGCTAAGCGTGTCCGGGAACTCACTGACCTGGCGGCCAAATGCTCGGGCGATAACGCTGTATTGGCCAATCTGATCGTCTTCAATGTTTTCCCGCTTCACGCGGATGGAGCTTTCCCAGGTCTTGTTGCTGATTGTGTAGCCCTGCTGGCTCAGTACAGCGAGCTGACGGTCACTGACCCACTCTTTAATCCCTGGCAAATCTGACAGCCAGCCATAGGTGTTGGACGCCGAACCGCTTGGCACTTCAGTGGCAATACGCAGGTATTGCGGCGTAACACCCGCCAGCCCGGTGGTAAATGCGGCGCTCAACGAAGTGGTAAGAGCGTGCAAAATTTCTGCATTAGGAGTTGGCATTGCGGTTATTCCTCAGTGGCTTTAGGTTTGGCTGCTAGGAACTGTTCTTCGGTGAGTCCCATGGCGCGGCACATAGCTACCTCGGTCTCGGACAGTTCCTGCTTGTCTTTTTTACCCGGCACCTTCTTGGTCGGGTCGGCATTAACAATCACCGGCGCTGCCTGGGCGAACTCGCCAAACTGCTTGCGACCTTCCTCGCTGCGGCAGGTGGCCAGGTACATCTCGCGGTTGGCTGGGGCGACTTTGCCAGAGGCAATGGCTGCATCAACCAGTGCTTCAGCGTCTTTAACCGCCTGGTCATTCAACTTGCTTTCAGCGGTCTCGGCGCGGTTCAGCGCTAACAAGTAAGTATCCTTCGGCACAAAGGCTGTCAGGTCGGGGGTCTGTGCGCGATTCAGCGCCACTTGTTCTGCGTTCTTGAGGGTTTGGATGGCAGTAACACCACTTTCAACGGTGGCATCTGCACCCAGACCTAACGCGGCTGCAATTTCAGCAGGCATAGGCATATCGGTTCTCTCCGAGTTAAGGGCAGGAAATAACAGGTTTGGTTTGTTGGTCAGGCCGCTGCTTGACAGTTTCGTGACCTGTCCATCGGCGGTGTAATGAAATGCAGGGCTGTAGTAGAGGTATTTTTTCCCCTGAACGAGCGCAGCACCGTCTGCGTTCCATTCAACATGCGCCCAAATCTGATCGCCCTGGATTTTCATGTCGTCAATCCAGCCATAAGCAGGCGCGGGTTCGCCTTTCGGGCCTTTCAGCTCTGTGGCGTGCTCCATATCGAATGGAAGTTTGTTGTACTGAAGCGATTTGGCAATCACCGCTTCCGGTTCATTGGTGACCCACGAACGGCCATCACGGCCAGTGAACGAACCAATAGGCAGCATCGGCAGCCAGTCAGGCAATTTGTTGTCAATGGTGTCCGGCAACTCGAAACAGAGCGCCAGCAGTTCAACGGACATGGGCAAATCCACACAAAGAAATCGTGCAGACAGTGTGCGTGGGAATGGATGGAAAGGTGGATTAACCGCTTTCCCTCTAAACGAGGGAAGGAACCGTGTTTAAAACACGTTTAAAAGCGCGTAGGAACGTTTAACAAAATTTCTACGCGCCATCGTACCACAGGCCGCAATAACGTCACCACGGAGGTTTTGGGATGACGAATAGCTAAGGCTACTGCTGGGTGTCGAATGCCTGCTGCTTGACCTGGAGCTGGCGCTCCAGTGCGGCGGTGCGACTGATGCCAGGATTGTAGTTCCAGCCAGGGTCAATACCTTCGGGGACAAGCTCTTCTTCGCCGGTACGCTTGTTGAGCCACTTCACATTTTTGACCGGCGGTGCCTGGGTCTTTAACGGTACCTTCGAGCGAGTCACCTGGCCAGTAGGCTGACCGTTGGTGTCATACACCGGCTCGGTAGCCGTCACGCCGTCCTGCACCATCTGGTCATATTCGTACTTGCTGACCTGGCGAGCGCCGCATTTACACCCCCAGCCGTTAGGCCCCATGTGCGTGAGCCAGAACGGGTGATCGACAGGTAAACAAATGTTGGCCCACTGAAGATGGTCAACGCGGTGTTCTCGGGATGGCCCCAGCGTGTAAAGCAAATATGGCATTGCTCGCTTAGTGCGTTCGATGCGCTGCCACTGGCCCGCGCTTCGAGCGGTGCGCATGTTGGTATTGTAGATGGTACGCAAGCGACCCTCGCTGCCGAGCTGCACGGTGCGAGTCTCGCCAGTCAGTGGGTCATCCATTTCACGCATACCCCACCAACCGCGTTTGACCAGCAGCGGCTCCAGCACCTTCTGGAAGTCGCGGAAGGGCTGACCATCGGCCAAGGCCTGGGTCACTAACGCCTTCACGTCACTGAGCAGGTCGAGCTGGGTCATCTTGGCGATGGTAAAGGCTGCGCCGTGCTCCTCCAGCCAGACGTCACGGTAGTCAAAGCCGGGCTTGAGCGTCTTGGCCTTGAACCAATCCAGCGCCTCTTTGGGGATGATATCGGGGACTTTATCAACCATGATCTGCATCCTCCTTACACACCAGGGTCAATCCCGACACCTTTTTAAACTGCCGTACCAGGCTAAGTGAACTGCAGAAGTAAGGTACCGAATAACAAAATGAATCATGAAGTTGCGGGAAGTATTCCTTTGCTTTCCGCTTGCCCATTTTCTTTTCAACCTCTGCAATCTTTTTAGCGGGGTAGAGTTTGCGCTTTCTCTGGCACCAGAATAAGCCGGTCAGTGGATTGAACTGCTCGCTATCTTTCCATCCCCAACCGGGACAGAGTTTATTGTCAAAGTACACAACCAGGTGTGATCGGCTTTCGCTGATGTGCTCGCGAACAATCGAAATCACCGCGCCCTGATAATTAAACTGGACGTGACAAAATACTCTCTGCAAATCATTGGCGATTTTATCCCACTGGGCTTTGCTGATAGTTTCAGACATCACTCGCATCCCCCAAACCCCGAGCCTGGAAACAAAGCTGGGTCAAGCCATTGATAAACTCGCTGGCATCCAGGCTGGCTTGCAACTCCGGCAAGCGCGCCAGAAACTCTTCGTAGCTGCTGACCTCGTTGACCAGTGCCAACACCGGATTGGTGAAGGCGGAACCAACGCGCTGCCAGTCGTCGATCCCTTCGGCAGTAAGCTGGTCAATATCATCCTGCGCAGACTGGCGATTCAGCGCCAGGCGTTCGCGGTTTAGGGCTGGCAGCATGGCGTAACCGCTCTGGTTTCCTGCTGGCTGAAGGATATCGGAACCGGCTTCCGGTTCGTCCAGGCCAAATTTATCGCGCAGTGCCGACGCCTGGATTTTCATACCCCGGTCAATCAGAGGAATCAGCGCATCTACCATGGCCTTCAGGTCTTCCGGCTCATTGATGCGCAGGCAGACTTTAGGGTAGTTCGCCTGGGGGCCGTAGTTCAGCATGATGAACGGACGCACCAGGAACTCATTGAGCGTGTTCTCCAGTTGGCGCGCATCCCACTTGGCAATATCCATACGCACCCGGTCATGCACGTTGGCCTGGCTCTGGCTGCTGCCGTTGTCTGTGGTCATCGTCTGACCCAGTACCGCCTTGCTGGTCTGGGCATCACACCATTCGGCCATGCCTTTGAACAGATCACCACCACCCTGGCGGCTGGCGGTTTCCACCATATCCACCTGCATGGTGGAGGGAATCGCACACCCTGCGTCAGAGGCCAGGGACGCAATGGCATCAATCAAGGTCTGGATATCTTCGGCGCTGGCGTTGTTACCGTATTTGCCGATTGTGATCGGCAAACCAAATTTCTCACCGAACGCCCACCAGTCCCGCACGGTGAAGGATTTCAGCATGTACATCACGGCCACTAGGCGCGCCAAACCGTTGCGCAGCGGCAGGCCGGATTTCAGGCGAGGCTGATGGATAAGGTACTTGTACGCTGACAACGGTTCACCGTTGAAAGGTTCCGCCTCGGTCAGCACATGTACCTGGCGCAAAGTGTCGGCGTCCATCTTGAGGAAGCGCGGGTCCACCCAGGAATAATCACGCGGCATCCACGGCACCGTCGATGTATCCCACAGAATTTCTACCACCCCGATACCTTTACCCAGGCCATCAAGCAGATCAAACAATAGTTCTGGGATTTGCGGCCGCTCGATCATCACCCGAACGGCATCTGCCAACTCAACATCACGCGCATCGTCGCTGGCGGCTTCTACCGTTGGAACGATACCGGCCACGGTGAGTTTGCGGGTGCGCAGCACGCTGGAGTAGTGGAGGTCTCGCTCCTCCATCTCTTCAGCCAGTATGAAATAATCCAGCGCGTTACCGTCAGCCGCATTACGCAGCACGCCCGCCAACCGCTTAGGCGTGACGGTGCTGGCCACACTGATACCGGCATTGGCTCGGCGGGTACCGGTAGCGCGGGCACGGGTCTGTTCTTCCTGAAGCGCTTCCGCTGTTACTGCGACTTTCTCGCCGGTAGCTGGATTGAACAGGTTGCGGATGGTACCGGTCAGCTTATTTAACATTACAGAAGCCCTCGTTGATTCTTCAGCCCACGGGTGATGCGCATTTGGCGGCGTTCTTCTCGCTCACTGGGACGTTCGGGTTTATTGAGGCGGTGAAGTTCGTAGCGGCGGCAGTCCTCTTTGCTGGCAAGAAATGCCAGGAAAATCGCATAGGCGCTGTCACCGTGGCGCTTGTGGCCATCACTGCCGGTATTCTCCCGGTCATCGATACCTGGCACGCCGCGCAAGACGACAATTTGACCCAGGTCGTTAACGACATCCTCGTGCTTTGGCACCACCAGTTCATCATCTTCAAATGCAGCCTTGAATCGTGGCATGTTTTCACGGTAGTGGGAGACGGATGGCATAACGACTTCCACTTCATCGCCGTAGCGTTCGGCGGCTTGCTCAGCCAGGTAGTTACCATTGCCTCGGCCATCCAGCTTGATCCCGTCACGGCGCGGCAACCGGTCACAAATAAAATACAGTGCCTGTTCCTGCTGTTTGTAGGGCATGTTAGCCAGTTCGACCAGGAACGGCACTGTGCGGGTGGTGTCATCGTTAACGGTGATTGGAGCAAATACTGTCAAGTGACCGGATCGTGCAAAGTCCTCCCCGAGCGAGTGGCGCTTATTGGGGAGTTGGTTTAGTACCGGCAACACGGTTTTTTCCAACCATTCCTGCATATCCAGTGCGCGCATACCTTCCGGCAAGGCGTTGAACTCCGCCGAACCGAGAAAGCGCAGAACGGGGCCTGTGCCACGGGCTGCACGTTCACGAATAGAACGGGCCAGGTAGGTGCCGCTGCCGTTCTTTGGTACGCAATAATATTCCTCCAGCGCATCATCTTGCGTTGCAGTATCGCGGAGCAGGTCGGCTTTCCACTGGTCTTCGGCTGCCTGGCTCCACTCCCGCTTTTTCACTTGGCATATACGCTTGTACAGGCCATCGTGGCAGGCATCGTCAAGCGTGATGGTGTGAACGGAGTAACGTTTTTTCCCGGCGCGACTGTCTTGGATTAACTCATTGAAGAGGTTGTCCGTACCGTTATGGGTGCTGATCAGTCGGACTTTTGCACCCCACATGGTAAGCGCCAGTGCCGCCTTGAGAACCTCGGCAAGACGCTCATGGAAAGCCGCTTCGTCGATAGTCACGTTACCTTGCATACCGCGCAAGTTGCTGGGGTTGCTGGATAACGCCTGAACCTTGAACCCACTGGCAAAGTAAATGACAAAGGTCAGAATGTCCTTGTCATCATCAGCAAGAACTTCTTCGCAAACGTCTGCCGCCGCAAGGTCGTAGGCCTTGGCCCACATCGCCGCCGCGTCGATAAACTCACGCGCCATCTCTTTATTGGAACCAACATAGAAGTGGTTGGTGCCACCGGACGATTTTGCTTTGGCTGCGGTAAGTGCACCGTCAGCGGCTTCCGCCCAGGTGATACCGGTACGGCGCGATTTCTCCGCAATTTTTAAGGGTGACTCATCGGCGATCCAACGTCGCTGATAACCAAGGAGGACTTCATTTTCATCGAAGTCCTCCCCACCGGTAATGCTCGCTGTAATGGTGTTTAAACTGGCAGTTAACATCATGCAATCCCCAGTATCTGGCGTTTGATGTCCGCCGCTTTATCTGCGGACAATCCTGCCTGTGAAACTATTTTTTCCGTCGTGGCTGCGATTTCTTCGGCAAATGCCTGGCGAATTTCTTTCTCGCGCTTATGGCTGACCATCTGAGCGGCCTCGATCCGTTGCGCTACAAGAGCAAGCTGGCCCAGCGCCTTCGGCTCCACTGTGCCTTCTTCTTCTGCCAGTGACATTGAGGTTTCAAACGCCAGGGTTTTCACAAACTCCATCAACAACTTGCCGACGTCAGACGTCGGCGCGGTACCCAGCTTAGCTGCCCATATTTCCGCCATCTCGCGGGAGGCCCGGATTTTGGAGCCGATGGCCTCCATGCGGCTGGCATAGCGGTTCAGGCCGGTGCGGCTGAGCTGCATGTCGTCAGGCAATTCATGCTGGTCAATCAGCGCGTTGATGGCTTCGCGGATCTCCTCCTGGGTGTGGCGCTTGTCGCGCAACATCTGGTGGAGCGCATCGCGGATGGTATCCGGCAACAGGTCCACTTTTGATGGACGGCCACGGGTCGGTTTTTCATCCGCCATACTGACTCCTTTCACGTTGCAACGCGTCGAACGTGGCTTGGCGCTGCCGAACAATGGCGCGCTGCAATGCTTTCCAGGCCCGGTTGTGCTGCGGGTTATCCTTCAGCACCTGTTTGGCAAAGCCGCCCTGGAAGGGTTTGCCCGTTTTTTTCTCGAACTGCTGTTGAATCATGAGGTGTTCGAGTTCCACAGCGACAAGCACCATTGCCAACTGGTCAATGACGTTGCGGGTCGCGGCGGTGTAGGGTTTAGTCTTCGCCATCGTTACCCCCGTGCCCGTGGCTTTTTGACGCCCGGCACGACGGCCAGGCCGTTGGCTACATCGTCGCCGCGCCCGGTGATAGCCGCGACGTAACACCCCGCGACATCGCTGAGGCTGACCAGGCGCTGTTCCGCCAGCCAAGCCAGATGCGTGCGCACCACATCACGAGAGATGCGGTGGCCATAAGCCTGAAGGCAGGTTTGCAACACCGATTCGTTTGCGCTGTCGCCGCACTCCAGCAAGGAGCGCAGGATGACCAGACGCTGATCGCTATCAAGAATTTCACGCATAGCCATGGGCCTCACTTATCCTTCAATTCGTTTTCCAGCAGTAAATCGCTGACGTGTTTCACCTGGCGAATGGCTGGGCCGAGTTCGCGCAGATCACCGCGCAAGTTACTCATTTCAAGCTGCAACATGTGCAGGTCTTTCTGGCTAGGTAATCCTGCAATGGTGCTTTCCATCGCCTGGATACGGATACGCAATGACTCCAACTCCTCACGCTTGACGTAGGTTTTGGACAACAACAATTGCACCATTTGGATGGCTAACATCAGTAGCGCCCAGATAATGGTCCAGTTACCTTTGACGACTTCCCAACCCACGCTGAACCTCCCTTAGCTCTCTGATTTCCTGACATGTCACACAGCAAACGGCATCAGGCAACAGCGCCAGCCGCTGGGCGGGAATGTCGGCCCCACAGTCATTGCAATAGCCGTACTCGATGGGAGCCTCTTTAATACGGTTTAAATGGGTGTTTAATGCCCGTTCACGGTCACCCATCTCCAGCTCGCTAGCGCGGTCAAAAGCATCTGCCATTACTTGACCACCGGGAGTTTGTGTTTACTGGATTTGCTAAAGCGGGCGAACCCATCCAGCGTACGGAAACCGAGATACCCCAGTGCCGGGGTCGCCAACATCAGGGCGATATCCCAATCCGGCGCAGGCATGCTCATGGCGTGACCGGCAGCTGTTGCCACGGCGGCGGCCTGCTGACCGGCGGCCAGCAACAGCACATAGACGATGGAGCTGTAGAGCGACAGGCGCGCCATCAAGGGGCGGGTGCGGCGCACATATTCGTCTGTCGCATCGTCACCGTTACGGATGGTTTCCTGCTGCTCATGGTGGGCGGCCTGCTGGTCGGCGTACCGGGTCCGCTCACGTTCGGCCTGGACTTTCTCTAACTCGACCTTGAGCGACTCCAACTGTACGAACTGCTCCGGCGGCAGCGCCGCCAGCTTCTGCTCTAGCACGCGCTGGCGGTCCTGGGGATTGACCGCACTATTGACGGCCTCAACCATCCCGGCGACAGAGTCCGCCGTTTTGGCCGTGTCCGCGCCGAACATGGAACCGATGGCACGCAGCACGGACGGACCGGCTTTCATCAGCACACCGGCAACGGTAGAAATCGTTATTGGATCCACGACAACATCCCCTTAAAAGAAGCCTGGCGAACGGCCAGCAAACCGGCGATATACGCCACGAGCTGAATACCGAAATACGGGGCTAAAAAGACCATGGCCATCCCGACAAAGCAGCCGACAGGAATGAGAAACGTGGAGAGTAAATCCCGAGGGGTAAACAGAAGCTCGGTGTCGTCCAGTCGAATGCCCAGGTATGTCACGCCGCCAGCGATAACGGCCAGCAACCAGGCAACAAAAGAGGCTTGCGCCAGTCCTGTTGCAAGCGTTAATGAGGCCAGCAGCAGTGCGGCAACCAGCCAGACCGAATTAATGATGTTGTTCAGGGTGTTCACGGTGTAGTTCCTTGTAACGCTGGCATTGCCAGGCGATATCTCTAGGGCCGACGGACTCCCAGCCCCTTCTGTAAAAGCTGGCATGGGTCCCGTCGCAGCCGGTGTAATCCACCGGGGTAGGCTTAGGGCCCGCGGCCATGCGGTGAAGCACCTCTTTTTTGAGGCGATCACGGCGGCCCTGGCGAAATGACTCATCCCAACCTTTACCCATGGTTAGCTCCGGGCAACCGATGCCGAACCGCCGACCACTTCCCAGGCCGCGTTCGCCACATCGTCCAGGCGATTGAACCAGCCATTGAGGTATTTGCCTTGGCTGGCGTTGGACTTGATGATGTCGGCGTAGTAGCGGGAGCGGTAGACCAGGAAGCGGGCCAGCAGCCATTCCGGGTCGGCATTCAAAACGGCGGCTTTGGTTTTGGCACCAACGATGCCGTCAGCGGTAACACCCGCTGCCGACTGCAACAGGGCAATGGCTTTCTTGACGCCATGTTGAACGGCGGCATCAAAGACCAACAGCGAGATGCCGTCCTGCCATTCCGAGCAGTAGGCCGGGTACCAGTAATCACGGAAGTAAATCTGGCTGGCTTGGTCGAGGGTTAAATCTTTAATGCGGGTGTCGGGCTTGCCGTCGCCATTGACATCGGTCTGGCCGTCGGCCACGCCATCACGTTTGTCGGAAATGCCAAATTTGGTTTCGCCGCCTTTGTCGGTGGGGTCATTGACATAACCGCCTTCTTTGCCCAGGACAAAAGCAACGGCATGGGTAAACGCTGGGGTAGGATTGAACTGACTCACATTTGCACCTCTGGAAAGCTAGCTGAATGAAATAAGCTGAGGTTTCCATAGTGCGACAGGCGTAAAAAAAGCCGGATTAACCGGCTTTATTGCAATTGTAAATATCTCAAATCTTTTTTGCTGAACATGTGGTCAACATGGCTATTCGATAAATACTAACATTCCAGCCATCAATCTTCTTACTCAGTTTTTCGTTGAATACACTGTAATCATCCAAGTTGCTGTTTAGCATAAAATCAAATGTTGTGGATTTGTCCTGACTAGGTTTAGGGCTGACTATCCTTGAAATAACAGAGTGACAGACCTCGGATGTAATACGGCTAAAATCATTGCTATCAGGGCGCTTTGGCCCTGATATAAACTGCATCTTGATGTTTATTTCATCATTTTTTACAGATGCCTTTAAATGTCTATACACTCCCATAAAAGCATCATTTTCCGCAAAGGAGGTATCGCCTTTGTCGTACCAGTCAACGGCGTCTACATGTGCTGATTGCTCAAGTAATTTTTTCGCATTCTCTTTTATTGATGGTTGAGTTGCTACCGCTGAAAACGATAGCGACAACAACAAACTCAATAAAACCTTTTTCATTGTACCCCCTTCAAAATAATTTCGGCTGATGTTTCAAATGCTCAAGCCGTCGCATCCTTCGAATAGCTTTATACACCGTTTTGAACGTCACATTATAGTGCTTTGCCAACTCACGAATATTGCGGCCATCGAAGTCTTGCCAGATCCGCATATCCCGCACCAGATACTCCAGCGTCTGACCACGAGGCAAGTACACTTGGATCCCGCCGATGTGCTTGCTGATGGCGATCACCAACTCCAAGGCATGTCGCGGATTCCCCCCCAAGCGCTCCAGTTCACCTCGTAATAACTCATTCAGTTCAGCCAGCAACGCGGGGAATTTCACATGTTCGCCGTCGTCGTTGTCAAGGTAATCAAGGATACTGTCATCTTGTTCATCGTCGAAAAGCTCTAGATTATCCGCCATGGTTTTCACCTCTGTTACGTTCTAACCAATCAACACCACCCGGTAATGTTGAGACGTCCCGGCCCAAGCGATGCATCTGAGCCAGGTAATCGTCACGTCCCTTATCCTGGTCAGTTTCACGCTTGCTTTCGTCGCGTTCGCGCGCAGCGATATTGCTGGTCTGGGAAAATATCTGTTCAGAAGTGCGGTAAACCTCACGCAGGTAGCTATGGCCGCTCAGCGGTTTATTGTCACCGTTGATACGTTTGGAGCGGATGCGTTCAACGGTTTCGCTCAAAGCGTGAGTCAACACACGCCCAGCCTGATGTTGCGCCAGCACTTCCTTAATCAGCTTCACCGCTCGAGAGTTGGACAGGTTCGACTTTGGCGGGCGGAACAGCCCGATATACGCCACCATGGCTTTGCCTGCACCATTGGGCAATGTTGCCAGCAGGGTCAGCAGTTCCCGACCGGCGTCATCCTCCAAAATGGCGTCCAGGTGCAACTCCGAGTGGCAGACAGGACAGCGACCCAGTTTCATAGTGAATCCTCGTAAGCAGTCAGAATGAGGTCATAACCCCGCGCTTCTTCGCCGGTGAGCGGGTGCTGCGGGTGGGGTTGCTTGCGGGCGTCCAGTGTCGCCAGCATCAAACGGATATGCCATTGCTTCAGACACTCCAGTACGCGGAACGCCAGATAACCGTCAAGCCAGCCCACTTCATCCACACCGGCACCGCCATTAATCTGGCTGCTCATCCGTTTGACATATTTGTTTAACGCCACTTCCTCGCCGCTTTCTACGAAGCCATGGCGGTGCATGGTGGCCCAGATGGCGCGGAGCTTGCTGATTTCCTCCACGCGCGGTGCACCCTTGGCGTTCTCACGTACGCGTTTCGTGACTTTCTTGAAGCTCCGCTTGAACCCTTTACCTTGCAGTTCCGCATAAACATCACGCAGTTCCATGATATTCATGAGGCTGCAACTGGTTTTCCCGTTGGAGGTGTTTGCCAGTAACGCGCGATAAGCGTCATCGGGAATATTTAATTTACCCTTGGCAACATGAATCAATCGGATTAATTGCGGCTTATTCATATTAACTCCCAGCAAATAAAATAAATATTACGACTAAGGTCCAGAAGCACAATGCGGTAGCTAAAACACAAAGCCATGCTGTCCTTTTCATTTCCGTCCCCCTTGATTTAGGCGTAAGCGCACCCCGGCGCACCTACGCCTGATAAAATAGTTGAATAAATTAAGCGGCTGTCAGGGTGGTGACTTTAACGAAATAAGGCTCCAGGTTTATCTCAACCACTGTTCCCGACACATTAAAATCCCTGGCTGGTCCTACCGTTCGGACAATCGGGCCACCACGTAAAATCGGGCAGGACTGATAAATAAACGGGCTACCGATTTTATATTGTTTGTTAAAGTCACTGGCGTTGATTGGCTTCATATTAGACCCCCGCAATATCCAGGCTAATCTGCTCGTACTTGCCGTTCGGCTGCCGCTCGTAAATCCGCAGATATTGGCTGGTGCCGGTCACCCGGATAGAGTCAGCAATGGCCTCCATCGCCTCCAGCCAACGCGCATCATCAATATCAACCTGTCGCAGGCCCAGAACCTCATTAACGTCAATACGGCCTTGTTTGTTGACGCGAAAAGCATGGTCAACTAACGCTTTCAAATTGACGTTCGCCCCGTCTGACCACGCGATAACACAGTCATCAATCAGTTTTTTTGCCGCCTGAATGCGCTCATCGAAAACGCGATGATCGCCAACGGCGCGCAAGATTTTAAACTGCCCGTCAAAGCTCGGCAGGGTGACGTTGCCCTTGGTGCCGCCGTACTCCACACCGTACTCCTTTGACGACAGGTCGATGAAGTCACCGATTTGCTGCATGGATGCAGCCTTGAAATCTGCCATCGCCTGGCGCAACACCTTGGCGGCTTCGACGATATTCAGCACGACATCGTCACGCAGCTGATCGACCGGGCGGATCAAGTCTTCAGGTACCAGATAGCCTTGGGCGTTTTTGCGGTATCCGGTTTGTTCAATTTCTTTATTCATAAACACCTCAGTGAAGTTTGTTAAAATATTTGCTGATGACATCTTTGGAAATATTCATCACCATGTCACCTTGTGAATCTTCAAAGGCTTTCATATATTGCTCACTGAATTTCGTGGCCATTTCTGTCTTCATGAAACCAAAGTCAATTTCTTGTTTGATGCTGCCTTCTTTAGTTACGTAGAAACTGACTTTCATTTCCATGAATTTTACTTTGTCCAAAATCACCTCCAGTAAATAATGCAGCCCTGAATGGTGGCGGCAGAGACTGCGTGATAGTTATGCGCCTTACGCTTCAGGTCAGCATCAGGCGCGGCCACCTCGACAATGGGGCGTGAACGACTGACGTTCACATGTTTGATTTCAACATTGCGGCGTTGCAGCCAGCCCAGCGCATTCACCAGCTTGGTCGGGTTAATCATGAGGCAACTCCTTCAAGGTCTTTAACGGCGTCACGAATATGCTTCTCGCTGAGTGTTTCATTGCTGCCATGGGCGAACATCGCAGCAAGGCGGAGCGTGTGTGAAATGGTACGCAGTGCGCCTGGCTTATCGGCCAACACATGAATCAACTCTCGTTCGGCCTTACCGTTCAGCCCCCATGCGTCAGCTATCGCTTCCACATCGGCTTTCTTGGTTTTCAGAATGGACACCTTTTTTGCGATACGGCTAAACAGGCGGGCAAAGTCCATATTGCGGCTATTGCCACCGGTCAACTTTCCGTAAATCTGGTGGTTTCCAATCAGTGCCAGGCCAACACCGGTTTCCTCCTGCAAAATCCGCAGTTCTTCCAGCACGGAATAATCGAGGTGATCGGCTTCATCGACCAGCACTACACCGTTAGTACCGCGCAGCTTCCGGCGAATAGCGCGCCCCAACTGACCAGAACGGCGTGGTGCATCACCGATGCCCAGCTCTAGTGCCAGCTCATACAGGCATTCGCTAAGGCTGGCGCGTGACGGTGATACGGTAATCAGCCAAACGTTCGGGCGCTCTGCGGCGAACTGCTGGAGAGCGCGGGTTTTGCCGACACCTGAGTTGCCATAAATCACAGTGATGCACTGGGCTAGTTGTGCATACTGCAACGCGCTCCAGATCTGCTTCACGGTACGTGTGGCGATGAAGTCCGGTGCGGTCGGCATCTCTGTGGTACGGCGGCGGCGGTTGTCCAGCCAGACACCCAACTTACTGGCGACCTTGTTATTATCACCGCGATATTCACCACTCATGAACTGCGAGATAGAGCCAGTGGAAATACCGACTTCACGCGCCACGGATGCATAGGTAATACCGGAGTTTTCAACGGTGGCACGCACGGTATTGCGGATGTCGCTAATCTTTTCTTGTTGCTGATCTAAATCGATTACGTTGGTCATTATGTTTCTCCGTTAAATCTGTTTGTTCTGCAATACGCTGTAAAACTGGCTCACTGCGTTATCAAACGCGTCTTCTGATTCATCGTCTTCTAACTGTTCCTCTACCATCTGCCGCCGCAGTGTGTTGCCTACAGGGCGATACAACTCAACCACGCGGGATTCCGGCGGCGCTGGCGGCATGGTGTCTGGCAGCAGCTCAGCAGCCTCCAGCGCTGACATACGCTGTGATGCCTTGGCGGCCTCTTTGGTGCTCTTGACGAACTGATTACGCTTGCGTTTATGCTCACGTGCGGCCTGCGTATCGCCAAACCCGGTTTTCTCTATACAGGTGGCTTCGCAAATAAAGCGGCCATCCAGCGTGTAACACAAGACGTTCTGGTGCAGGTTCTGCGGATCGAACCGCACGACTACCTTGTTCGGCTTCAAGCCCAGCAAGCGCTCGTTGAAATAGCGATTCTTGCGGGACTGAACCTTGCCGCCAGCTTCCATTGTGAACGTGCCAGACTCGCTGATGCGTACCGCTTCGGCAGGCAGCAGTAACAGGCGACGTTGCTCTGGCGTGGCTTTACGGACGGTAGCTTGCTCATAGTGTTCGTTGAATGCTTCATCAAACGACAGCAGGCCCTGACACATTTCTGTATTGCGGTTCGGTTGCCGGTTCCAGAACGCGATCCCCTCGGCCAACACCTTCAGGAATTCTTCGGCCTCAATAACCCGGTCACCGTAATTGTCCGGTTTATCCATCGGGTTCGGGCCGGTGTGTGCGCCTGCCAGTGCCGGGTGCTTGTCTACGACCTCACCCAGACCACCGTGGGAAAATGCGCGCTCCACCGGTTTCGCCTGACCATGACCACGCCCATGCAGCACACTGGTCCAGTGAAGGTTGATCCCCAACATGGGAATAATCCCGATAGGGTCATCTTCCTTGACCTTGAAGCGGTAACGGTTAGGTACACCGCCGGTAGTCCATTTGTTTGCTGCTGCCATGGTGTTATCGATGGTCAATTCTTTTGGTATGCCAAACTGTTCAACCACATCGGACAGGGACAAACGGATCGAGTCACTGTTTTCACTGACGTCGGTGCGCCAGCCCAAAATCTTGCGGGTTTTGACGTCCTGCCAAATCCAGGTCTTGGGACGGATCACTTCGCCGTTAAACCAGCGCACGAACACGTTATGTTGATAGCCGTCACCGTTTATCCACTGCATAGCAGCCAAATCAGCCACAGTACGCTCCTGATGCGGGAACAGACGCATAACTGCATGCTCACCTTCACGGAGTAAAACGCGCTGCTCTACAGGGATTTCACGCTCCAGTTTGCGCCTAATGGAAGACAGGCTGGGGATAGTCCAATCATGCGCTTTAGCCGCTTCACGCAGGCGAGCGTAAACAGTACGCAATGCAGGACGTTCCGGGCGCAGGAAATCGGCTAGTAAAAAGTCCCACGCTTCCTGGTCACAATCCGCTTCCTTTTTGCGGCGGGTTTCGATGCTCTTTCCGTATTGGCCCAGTAATACCGCCATCCAGTCATCACGCGCATATTTACGGGCGGTGTAATACCAGCGGCGCACTGATGCCACGGAGACGTCGTGGGTTTCAGCTACAGCGTCAAATGCAGTAACAACATCAATGCCGGTATCAACCAGGGCAGATACCGCATGAACGGCTTCAGTTTTCTTTTGTGCCGCCTGTCGCTGCTTCTCCGTCGCAGATTCCCAGTGATGCCAGAGGACTTCGCGGCAATATGAATCGGACCTAGACTCGTGAGGCACAGAATAAGTGCGGGGGCCGATTACAATTTTCCCCTGTGCTTTTAATACATGGGCTTGGGCTTGAGGTGGCAATGCCGACAAATGAAACTCAGTAGCCCCACCTTTAACGCCGGTGCGTGGTCTAGATTTCCATTTCCCTTTACGTGCCTGGTAATTGATACCTTGTGGTGTTCCCGGCAAACCAGGAAGCCCGACACACTCCGCTGAAGATAACCAGATATCCATTTCTTAGCCCCTCAACTGGTATCTACTCGGCCAAATCACAGAGGGCTGAACACCGATCGCCTCCGCAATTAAACGCTCTCCCTTCGGCCAAGGGCGCTCCAAAGCATTTCGGATTGTTGATGGACTTAAACCCGCTTGACGAGCGATTGCCGATAGCGTGGTGCCGCGTTTTTTGACCGCAGCGACGATGTCAGCTCTGTGCCAATCATCGTGGTTTTTCTCGAAACTCATTTTCTTGTTACCCCCGATCGCTTACTCTAATTAGTTGGCGAAATCGCCTAGCGATACGCCTTAGCTCTTTCGCTATACGACAAAGCATACTTGAAAAAACATTACTGACAATTATTTTTCTAGTAAATTTTCCAGCTATCTATTTATGTAATTGATAAATATGAATATTTAATACTAGAAAACAACTTTCCAGAAAGGTGGGATATGAGAAAAGAATGGATGACGGCAAATGAACTGGCCGGTATAGGTGGTTTACCTAAAAGCCCGCAAGGGGTGAACACGAGGGCGAGATCAGAAGGATGGGTGAAGCGTAAGCGCACGGGTGTAAAAGGAGGTAAGGCCGTTGAATACGATTTGAATAGCATCCCTGAAGACACTAAGAAACTAATTGAATCAGATATTTATGGGGCTTCCAGCACTCATTCAACGCAATCCATACCTCAACACGATGAGACGCTAAGCATGTGGGATGCACTACTGAATAGTGTGAGCCAGGAAAAGAGAGAGTTACTTTTAAATCATGCACTTGCCAATGGAATGTCGAGCATCATTCCCAATGAGGTATCCAATAGAGCGATTAAAATTGCTCAGCTAATCGAAACCTTGTCGGAGGATGACCAGAGAGAGATATTGCAACTCATTGAGATTAAGAAACTTGGTGCATTGTTAGATAATAACTCGGAACGTAAAAAAGCGTAACAATCAGCATATTCCTATTTATGTGCTGATTTTTGTTTTTTGTTCTAAGCGAAGGAGACGATTTGAAGCTAGTTTGAACGACGATTACAGGGCATAGCCCGATTATCATTTTAAGTGGATTTCATCCGCCACATTCCCCGCTTTTCTCAAAGTTAACCCTTGCTTGTTTTTTCATCTAAAAAACGGATAGACTCTCCACACCCCACATCATACAAGGGTTTCTAATCCCACATGTTCCCGAAAATTTCCGCCAATTCCCTTATTTCTCTTTATCATTCTTACTGACCCATAACATCCATCACCCGGTACGGTATAAACCCCCTTCAATACGGCATCCAGAAAAGAGTCTTTATGGCGGTCGATACCGTTTAGCACGTCCGAACGGACATCTTTGGTATGCACATGGATGATGCGATCGCCATGTTTTTCCAGCACCCTGACAGGGTCCACGCCGGCGAACACCAAATGTCCGGTATCAAATAACAGGCCAACGTCTTTACTGGTTGCCGCCATTAAGCGGTCAATATCCTGTTCATCTTCAATTGCCGTGCCCATATGATGATGGAAGGCGAGCGGCACGCCGAAATCCTTGCAGAAGGCGGCGAATCGAGACAGTTTGTCGCCGTACTCGCTGATTTCTGCGTCGGACAACCGACGTCGTTCAGCCAGGGGGACGTTCTGCCGGTTCTGGATGGTACCGGCAGTTTCTCCGTAAACCAGGCAGGCGGCACCGCAGTCGCGGAAAAGTTGCATTTGTGGCAGCGAGCGGCTGATTTCTTCGTTCAGGCTGTTATCAAGCAGCGTGCCCGAATACCATCCCGAGACCAGTTCAAGCTGGAAGTATTTCAGGGTAGGTTTGAGCTCCTCACTGGTTTTTGGGAATTTGCCGCCCGTTTCAACGCCCTGAAACCCCGCAAGGTGGCTTTCAAACAGGCAGGTTGCCAACGAAGTTTCGCCCCCTAGCTGAGGGAGATCGTCATTCGACCAAGCGATAGGCGCGATGCCAAGCTTTGCTTTAAGAACCATGTTCTGCCCCTTCTTTAAATGCCGATACGCTGATTTTTGCGTCCTTCGAGATGTTCGCGATGCGCCTGGTTAACGCTCTCGCGCTCGCTCACTTCCGGCACGCCGACATCCCACCATGCATCTCCGGGCGTCCAGTGGTGGGCGTCGGTGGCAATGGAAATTACCGTGGTACGATCGTTGCCTTTGGCCCATTTAAGGGCGTCTTCAAGCTGTTCGAGCGAGGTCACCTTGCGGGCATAAGCCCCCATCGACTCGGCATTGGCGACGAAATCCACCGGGAAAGGCTCTTTCACGCGGCAATCCTTCAACAGGTTATTGAAGGAAGCACCGCCTTTGGCGTTCTGCAAACGGTTGATCACCGCATAACCGCCGTTGTCGCACACCAGTAAAATAAATTTATGACCGGACAGTACGCTCGAATAGATATCTGAGTTCATCATCATGTAGGTGCCGTCCCCAATCATGACGAAGACATCCTGTTTTTTGCCCGCCATGGCGGCTCCCCAGCCTGCAGAGAGCTCATAACCCATACAGGAAAAACCGAACTCGCAATCGAAGGTACCGGGATCTTTGACACGCCAGCCTTTCACCAACTCGCCAGGCAGCCCGCCGGCGGCACTGATGATGTAATCTTCCGGCGCCGCCACTGCATTCACCACGCCGATCACCTGGGCGTAGCTGGGGACATCGGCGGTGACTCCAGGTTCTTGGGTTTTTGCAATCAGTGCGTTCCAGTCAGCAAAAGCCGCTCGTCCCTTAGCCAACCAGGCGGGCGCGGCCACCCATTCGCCCAGTGCATGATTTAGCTCGATGATCCCTTCGCGGGCATCGCACACCAGCGGAATAGCGCGGTGTTTATGCGCATCAAAGCGCGCAGCATTGAGTGAAATGAACTGTGCCTGTTGATCGAATACCGTCCATGAGCCGGTGACGAAATCCATCAACCGGGTTCCTATGGCGACCACGACATCGGCTCGGGAAGCCAACTCATTGGCTGAGGTGGAACCAAGAATACCAATCGGCCCCATATGGATAGGGTGGTCATGCGTAAAAGCGCCTTTACCGGCAATGGTTTCCACGACGGGTATGCCGTGGCGAACCGCGAAAGCCTCCAGTTCAGCTTCGGCCTGAGAGTAGCGCACGCCTCCACCAGAGATAATCAATGGGCGTTTGGCGTTCATCAGGCATTGTGCTGCGTGAGCAAGCTGAAGGCGATCGGGCCGTGGACGAGGTATCAGATGCAACTGCGGGGCGAAAAAGGCTTCCGGGTAATCCCAGGCCATTTCCTGCACGTCCTGACACATGCCGATAAAGGCCGGGCCGCAATCGCCCGGATCCAGCATGGTGGCCACGGCCTGCGGCAGCGAGGACATGATTTGTTCAGGATAGGTGATGCGGTCCCAATAGCGGCTTACCGTTTTGAAAGCATCGTTGATGGTTTGTGTCGGATCGTTGAAATGCTCGATCTGTTGCATTACCGGATCCGGATGCCGCCGCGCAAAGCTTTCGCCGCAAATCATCAGCATGGGCAAACGACTGGTGTGCGCGACGCCGGCAGCGGTTAGCAGGTTGGCGGTACCCGGCCCGATCGACGCGGTAACCACCATGATCTGCCTGCGAACCATCGCCTTGGCAAAACCAATAGCCGCAAAACCCATCGATTGTTCATTTTGGCCGCGCCAGGTTGGCAATATATCCTGAACTGCTTCCAGCGCTTCACCCAGACAGGTGACGTTGCCATGGCCAAAAATCCCATACACGCCGGGAAAAAGCGGGACGCGTTCGCCCTCGATTTCCGTAAACTGGTTGCTCAGATAACGAACGACTGCCTGAGCCGCTGTACAACGAATCTTGGCCATATCTTCCCCCATTCGGATTGGACGCCTGAAAGCAGCATGATTATTTTTTTTGCATTTTAAATTGCTGTTTATTTTATTTGGCAATAAAAATTGCAAATTCAAACGACAAGACTCCCATCCCGACAGGGCAGAAGTCTGTTTTAAACGTGACTCAACTGCGATGACGCTTGCGGTTCCCCTCACTGCGTTTTTCACGCTCGGTAATGGTTTCAATGCAGGGCTGGGCTTTTTCCGGCTGTAATGCCGCAGCCAATGCCATCGCAATGCTCTGCGCCAGACACACCGGCGCCGCCAGAGATCGCGAAAAACTGTATTCTTCTTCCGGTATGGTAAACAGCACTTTTGCACTTTTCGCCAGTGGTGAAAGCTGACTGTCAGTAATGGCCACAATAGGGATGCCACGCGCACCGGCATCATCCGCAATGGCGATCACTTCTTTCGCGTAATGGCGAAATGCTATGGCAATAAGCACATCATTTTCCCGCATATTGTTGGCCATTTGCGGTGCCAGTCCCCCGGCAGCATCCAGCAGTATCACGCGACGATTGAGCATGGTTAAAAGGTACCGCATCAGCGACGCGACAGGTTCCGAGCGCAACTGGCCGGCAATATAGACAGTTTCAGCCTCCTTCAGCAGATGGGCGGTCTCATCGAGATCCTGTTCGGTGATGTTATTCAATAACTCCTGCAGCGTTGCGATATCACGAATGACCAGACTTTGCAGGAAACCCAAGCTGCCTTTTTCATCATTTTTTCGCAGATCATTTTCCAGTGCGGTGATCCGCTCGTTGTAACCGGGCGCTGCCGTAGCCAACCGCGTCTGGAAAACGCTCTGCATCTGTTTAAAACCGCTATAACCAAAAGCCTGGGCAAAACGCACCAACACCGATGGATGTAATCCGCATTTGGCCGCCACGGCGTTAATCGACTCCAGAGCAACCGTATTGGGGTTCTGGGTTATGTAGCGTGCCGCCTGCTGATAGCGCTCCGACAACTGCGGATAGCGTCGGGTGATTTCGTTGACGACCTGCTCGTAATTGTCATGAGGTAGCGGTTTCAGCGCGGCCAGAGTTGGGTCTGTTTTTTTCACCATCAGAATTTCCTTTCCAGGCATTAGCCAGTCATATTCCAGCACGCTACAGCAATAAAAATTGCAAGTAAAACTCACATGCAATTATTTCTATCTCATTTGCCTTGGGCTGGGAAAAATTCTTCGTGAGATTTGTGATTCATCTCTAAAATATTTATTTCAATTACGGGTGCTCATTGAAATTTTCAAACCAAAATAATTTTTAATGTCTTGATATATCTGAGTTTAAATCGATTTTAATAATGATTTTTTGCCCAAGGTGATGTTGTTGCAACTTTTATTGCTGTGTGTCTAGTATTGCAAATATTGATGCTTTAGCGGCACTCTGCCGAAGCAAAATGCTGAGGGACAACCCATCATGTATGACAATTTTGGACAGTTTATCAACGGTGAGTGGTGTACCGGCCGTGGCACCGAAAGGATAACGGTGATCGACCCGGGCAAGGGCTGCGAGTTGGGTCAGATTAAGGCGGCGTCTGCGGTGGATACGCTGGTTGCGTTGGACTGTGCCGATCGAGCATTTCCCGGCTGGAAAAACACACCGGCCTGGCAACGCGCGGATCTGCTTCAGGCGGTAGCGCGTGCCATGGTGGCGATAACGCAAGAAGCTGCAGTGATGGTTTCGAAAGAAAGTGGCAAACCCTTGGCGCAGGCAAAACGTGAATGGGAGCTGTCTGTCGATCAGTTTATTTGGCATGCGGAAGAGGCGCGGCGCATCTATGGGCGAATTGTCGAAAGTCGCGTTCCCGCAGGCCGCTGCGAAGTCCTGCATGAGCCGATCGGCGTGGTGGCGGCGTTCACCGCCTGGAATTTCCCGGTGGTATTGGTGGCTCGCAAACTGGCCCCCGCACTTGCCGCAGGCTGTACGGTGGTGTTGCGTCCTTCGAGTGAAGTACCGGGTTCCGCGATGCTGATCTTCGAATGTTTGCGTCAGGCTGGGCTGCCGGCCGGCGTCGCCAACCTGGTGGTGGGGCAGACCGCAACCACCTATGGGCCTTTAATGTCATCGCCAACGGTCAGGAAGGTTTCCCTGACTGGCTCTACGCAAATCGGTCGGCAGATGATCCGCGATTCTGCATCAACCATCAAGCGGCTCAGCATGGAGTTGGGCGGCAATGCGCCAGTAGTCATTTTTAACGACGCCGATATCGATAAAGCGCTAGATCTCTCAGTTGCCACGAAATTTGCCAACAGTGGTCAGGTGTGTGTAACCGGCGATCGTTTTTATGTTCATGAACACTGCTATCAGGCCTTTGTGGAAGGCTTTGCTCGGCGAGCCAGCCAGCTGAATGTGGGTTATGGGCTCGATGAAGGCACCACCATGGGGCCGCTTATCAACATGAAACGGCTTCACGCGATCGAAGACATCGTTACCGACGCGCGCGCCAAAGGCGGAAGAGTGGTGACTGGCGGGCATCGTCTTGAACTTGGCGGGGGCTATTTTTATGCGCCCACGGTGATTGCCGATTTACCCGACAATGCGCTCGCAATGGCTGAGGAGAATTTCGGCCCCATTGCGGCAATCACTTCTTTTAGCGACAGCGAAGCCTTATGGGACAGGGTTAACAATTCCAACTTTGCTCTCTCGGCCTATGCCTTTACGCGAGATCCGGCTCGGATCCGCGAAGCCGTTTCTCGCTTCGAGTCCGGCATGGTGGGGATCAACAGCTATGCGCTGGCAGCGGCTGAAGTGCCGTTCGGGGGGATCAAGGCCAGCGGTATGGGACGTGAAGGGGGTTCAGAAGGTATCCACGACTACATGAACACCAAACTTGCACAGATCGTGGTTTAAGGAGCCGCAATGAAACGCAATAACGTCAAAAAGCGTTGGGATGAGGGGCAAACGGTGTTGAACGGCTGGCTGAGCGTTGCCAGCGCCTTTACCGCCGAGATTATGGCTGAGCAGGGGTACGATGCGCTCACGATAGACCTCCAGCATGGGTTTGTCGGTTACGAGCAGGCAACCCATATGCTGCAGGCAATGCGCGCCAGCGGAATAGCCCCGCTGGTCAGGGTGCCCTGGCTCGAACCGGGCATGATCATGAAAGCGCTGGATGCCGGGGCCTGGGGCATTATCTGCCCGATGGTAAACACTGCCGAGCAGGCCCGCACCCTGGTTTCCTGCGTGCGTTATCCCCCCACTGGCAGCCGGAGTTTCGGCCCGACCCGTGCGGTGATTTCTGCCGGCGCGGACTATGGTCAATTCGCCGATGAGCAGGTGGTCTGTCTGGCTATGATCGAGACGGCCGAGGCCGTTGAAAATATCGAATCCATTGTGGCTACGCCAGGTCTGGACGGCGTTTACATCGGCCCGGCGGATCTGACGCTTGGCTTGACCGGTCGAAAATACCGTACCGGGTTTGACCGAGACGAGCCCGAAATCATCGAAGCCATAAAGCATATCCTGGCCACGGCGCATCGTGCAGGCAAGAAGGCAGGGTTGCATAACGGCACTGCCGCCTATGCCGCGCAAGCCGCTGAATGGGGCTTTGACCTGGTGACGGTATCCAACGACGTACAACTGCTGCGGTCCGCGGCTTCAGCCAGCGTGGCGCAGTTTCGTCAGTTGAATGGCGAAGTCAAAGACGCAGAGCACGCCGTTCGGGGAGGGTACTGAAATGCCGCATGTACTGGTGGCCGGAAAAATCCACGATGCCGGTTTGGCCATCTTACGCAACGCACCTGGCTTTACGGTACAGCTGGTGGCGGAAGTGAGCGTGGAAAGTTACGCGCCTTATCTTGCCGAGGCCGATGCATTGTTGATTCGCACCCAACCCTTGAGCGCGAAAGAAATCCAGACGGCTCGGCGACTCAGGATCGTCTCGCGCCATGGCGTGGGCTATGACTCGGTGGACGTGGCGGCTTTGACCGAACGACAGATCCCACTGACCATTATCGGCGATGTCAATTCACTGTCGGTGGCTGAACATACCTTCTCCTTGCTGTTGGCTTTGGCTAAGCGTCTCTGTTACTTCGACCGCAGTATTCGTGAAGGTGAATGGAACAGACGCAACGGGTTTTCCGCGATGGAAATGGCCGGAAGGACGCTGTTCATCCTGGGTTTCGGCCGTATTGGCAGGGAGGTGGCCCGGTTGGCTAAAAGTTTCCGCATGCGGGTTACTGCCTACGATCCCTATCTTCCAGACGAGGTGTTTACCCAGCTCGGCGTTGAACGAAAGGGTGACATCAGCACAGGGCTGAAGACCGCCGATGCGGTCACTGTTCACCTTCCACTCAGTGACGAGAAACCGCTGATTGGCCGACAGCAGTTGGCGATGATGAAACCAGGCGCACTGTTGATCAACACCGCACGAGGGGGAATTGTCGATGAAGAGGCGCTCGCGGAAGCCTTGCAAAGCGGACATCTCGGCGGCGCCGGTTTAGACGTGCTGAAACAGGAGCCGGCAAACCTGGGTTCGACACTGTTAGCGCAAACTGAACGGCTGATCCTCACGCCACACTCTGCCGGGCTCACTGCAGAGGCGGCGATGCGAATGTCAGTGTCGGCCGCCTCCAATATCCTCGATTTTTTCAATGGTCAGCTCGAGAGCGGACTGGTGGTTAATCAGCAGGCCCTGAAGCTTCATGGGCACCAATAACTGACTTCTTATGGAGACTGTCATGATCAGAATTGCGATTCTCGGCGCCGGGCGTATCGGTCAGGTACATGCGGCGAATGTGGCTCGTCATAACGATGCATTTCTTGCCGCTGTTGCAGACCCTGTTATCGAAAATGCCCAAGCGTTGACCGCGGGCTGGGGGGGCGTTGCGTTAGCGGACCCGCTTGAAGCCATTCAAAACCCTGATATTGATGCCGTCATCATAGGCACACCCACGCATACCCATATTGATCTGATGCTGGCCGCGGCTAAAGCCGGCAAGGCGGTGCTGTGCGAAAAGCCGGTGGATTTGGATATCAACAAGGCGTATGCGGCGCAAAGGGCACTGGGCGAGCATGCCAGTCAGGTCATGCTGGGCTTCAATCGCCGGTTTGATCTGGGGTTTAGTGAGATTAACCAACGTATCCGCAGTGGCGATATTGGCGACCTTCATCAGGTGATCATTACCAGTCGAGATCCTGGATTGGCGCCCATGGGCTATTTGAAAAACTCGGGAGGAATTTTCCGCGACATGGTGATCCACGATTTTGACCTTGCCCGCTGGATCCTGGGCGAAGAGCCGGTGGAGGTGTTTGCAACCGGCAGCCGTCTGTTCGCCCCCGAACTGGAGCCGTTGGGCGATTATGACACTGTAATGGTGCAATTGCGCACCGCCTCAGGCAAACAGTGCCAGATCAACTGCAGTCGCCAGGCAATCTATGGCTATGACCAACGTATGGAGGTGTTCGGTTCCGGGGGGATGTTGTTGAATGACAACCTGCGGGCGACTCCGGTTAGACGTTATAGCAGGCAAGAAACCGAAGCGCGTGGGCCATTGCTTAACTTCTTCATGGAGCGCTATAGCGATGCCTACCGGCTGGAAATAGACGCTTTTATCTCGGCAATTAAGCAGGGCACACCTATGCCGATCACGGTGCATGACGGTTGCATGGCCCTGAGGTTGGCGGATGCCGCTCAGCTTTCCGCAGACACTCATGCGGCTGTGGCGCTGGATTGAGGAGAATGGCGATGCAAAAAATCGGTATTGGACTTATTGGCACCGGCTTTATGGGGAAATCGCACGCCAGAGCCTGGCGTGCCGCTGCCACGCTTTCCGGTGATATTCAGCCGGTATTAATCAGCGTGGCGGATATTGACGCCGCTGCGGCTGAAAGTGCCGCGCAGCAGTTTGGTTTTATGCGCTGGACCCAACGCTGGCAAGATCTGATCGACGATCCGGATATTGATGTTATTTCGATAACCTCACCAAACAGGTTTCACGCCGAACAGGCCCTTGCCGCCATCGCGGCGGGGAAACATGTGCACTGTGAAAAGCCCTTGGCACCGGACAGCGAGACCGCTGAGCGAATGCGCCTTGCGGCAGAGAAAGCCGGTGTCTTCACCCAGGTGGGGTTCAATTACATTAAAAACCCGTTGCTGAAGTTGGCTCGCCAGATGATAGCCAACGGCGATTTAGGCGAGATTACCGGCTTTAGGGGGATCCACGCGGAGGATTTCATGGCGGATCCTGCAATCCCCTGGTCGTGGCGGTTAGATCCGGCCGGAGGGGCCGGCGCGGTGGCGGATTTGGGCAGCCATATTCTGGGTATGGCCAGATTTTTGCTCGGCCCGGTAAGCGAAGTGTTCGCCTCTCTCGATACGGTGATTAAAGCTCGGCCGGAAAGCGCGGGTTCGAGGGTGCTGAAACCGGTAGAGGTTGACGACATTGCGCGTCTGACCCTGATATTTGCTCGTGGCTGCCGCGGTCATATAGAAGCCAACTGGGTCGCCACGGGCCATAAAATGCAGCTGGGGTTTGAAGTCACCGGTACCCAGGGGGCCCTGAGCTTCAATCAGGAACGTTTTAACGAAATCCAGTATTTCCGTTATGACGGCACTAGCGGCCTGAACGGCTTTAAAACGCTGGTTGCCGGGCCGGAGCACGCGCCTTACGGGCTTTTTTGTCCGGCTCCGGGGCACCAACTGGGGTTCAACGATCTAAAAACCATTGAAATGCTTGAGTTCATTCAGTCAATTCAGCGGGGAGATACACAAGGGCCAGATTTTAAAGAGGCGGTTGAAATACAGCGTCTGGTGGACGCTGCGGTACGCTCATCCGCGGAACGAAGCTGGATCGCACTTTGACGAGTCCGTTCGTATGGCAGCCCCTTTTGGGTTGTTCTGACGTACGGGCGGCGTCACCTGCGTTAGCTATGCCGTACAGGCCAACGCAATGTCATAGCAGTAAATAATTAACCCTTCGTACTGAAATTACACGCTATTCACCATTAATGGGAAAAC